>Ga0335075_10001030_pt1 | contig 47050 bp, 41 predicted proteins | sample Lox_Sample_24_FD_206723 | JGI IMG/M metagenome (GOLD analysis project Ga0335075, IMG submission 206723) | Soil microbial communities from Loxahatchee National Wildlife Refuge, Florida, United States - Lox_Sample_2.4 | ecosystem: Environmental > Terrestrial > Soil > Wetlands | place: USA... | reverse complement strand
GCGATTCCGCGTGAGCAGGCCGCACGCGCCAAGAGCCTGCTGCAGGCGGCGTTCGCGCGCGAGCTGGCCGGGGGACAAATCCAGGACGTGGACGTGACCGAGGAGCTGGCCATCCTCGCGGTGGTGGGCGATGGCATGGCGGGCATGCCCGGCGTGGCCGGCAAGGTGTTCGGCGCGCTCGGCAATGCGCAGATCAATGTGCGCGCGATCGCCCAGGGAGCCTCCGAGCGCAACATCTCCGTGGTCGTCGACGGCAAGGATGCCACGCGCGCGCTGCGCGCCGCGCACTCGAGCTTCTATCTGTCGCCGCACACCCTCTCGATCGGCATCATCGGGCCGGGGACGGTGGGGCGCGTGTTGCTCGATCAGCTGGCCGGCGAGCGCGAGCGGCTCGAACGCCAGTTCAATATCGACCTGCGGGTGCGCGCAATCCTGCGCTCGAACCAGATGCTGCTTGCCGATCAGGAGATCGGGCTCGGCAGCTGGCGCGAGCAGCTCGAGCGGCGCGGCGTGACCCCGGACATCGCCCGCTTCACTGCACACGTGCATGCCGACTATCTGCCGCATGCGGTCATCATCGATTGCAGCGCCGACGCGCATATCGCAACGCACTATCGCGACTGGCTCGCAGCCGGCATCCATATCGTGACGCCGAACAAGAAGGCCAACAGCGGCTCGCTCGCCTACTACGAGTCGCTGAAGGCCGCCCGTCGTGCCAGCGGCGCGCACTATCTGTACGAGGCCACCGTGGGGGCGGGACTGCCGGTCATTCAGACGCTGCGCGATCTGCGCGAGACCGGCGATGCCATTCAGAGCATCGAGGGCATCTTCTCCGGCACGCTCGCCTACCTGTTCAATATCTACGACGGCACGACGCCTTTCTCGGCGATCGTGCGCGAGGCCAAGCAGCGCGGATATACCGAGCCGGATCCGCGCGATGATCTCTCGGGCATGGACGTGGCCCGCAAGCTCATCATTCTCGGGCGCGAGATGGGTCTGGCGCTGGAGATGAGCGATGTGCAGGTCGCAAGCCTGGTACCCGAGGAGCTGGTCGCCGGCAACAGCGAGCAGTTTCTGACGGGTCTGTCGCGCCACGATGAGCCAATGAAGCAGCGCTTCGAGGCTGCGCGTGCGCGCGGCCATGTGCTGCGGTATGTCGGTGCCGTGCGCGCCGACGGACATGCCACTGTCGGGCTGGCCGAGCTCGACGCGCGCCATGCGTTCGCCAATATCGCCCTCACCGACAATGTGGTGCGCTTTGCCACGGCGCGCTACTGCGACAATCCGCTGATCGTGCAGGGGCCGGGGGCCGGGCCCGCCGTCACGGCCGGCGGCGTGTTTGCCGATCTGCTGCGCCTGGCCACCTACCTCGGGGCGCGCCTGTGAGTGCGCAGTCGGCACCCGGCGCAGCGGCCGCAGCCGGCGTACGCACGCAGGCCACCGCCTTTGCACCCGCCTCGGTCGGCAACGTCGCGATCGGTTTCGACATCCTGGGCTTTTCCATCGAGGCGATCGGTGACCGGGCGACCGTGCGGCGCACCGCGCATCCGGGCGTGAGCATCGCGGCGGTCGAGGGCGTGATCGCGGATCTGCCGCGCGAGGCCGAGCGCAATACCGCCGGGCGTGCCCTGATTGCCATGCGTGAGGCGCTGGGATTGCCGTTCGGTTTCGAGCTGACCCTCAGCAAGGGAATTCCGCTCTCCTCCGGGCTCGGGGGCTCGGCCGCATCGGCCGTCGCTGCGGTGGTCGCCGCCAATGCGCTGCTGTCCGAGCCGCGGCCGCTGCTCGAGCTGCTGCGCTTCGCGGTGCAGGGAGAGGCGGTCGCCAGCGGCTCGATGCACGTGGACAACATCGCCCCCTCGCTCTACGGCGGCCTGGTGCTCACGGTCGGCATCGATCATCCGCGCGTCAAGCAGATCCCGGTGCCTGCCTCGATCCGCGCGGTGGTCGTGCACCCGCACATGTTCCTCTCCACGCGCCAGGCACGTGCGATCCTCAAGGGCAGCGTGCAGATGGCCGACTTCGTCTGGCAGACTGCCAACCTCGCGGGTTTCATCTCCGGCTGCTACACCAGCGATCTGGACATGCTGCGCGAGTCATTCGAGGACGTCGTCATCGAGCCACAGCGCGCTGCGCTGATCCCGGGTTTTGCCGATGTGCGCCAGGGCGCACTCGACGCGGGCGCCATCGGCTGCTCGATCTCGGGGGCCGGCCCCACGGTATTCGCCTGGTGTCTGGAGGCGCAGGCCAACGCCGTCTGTGCGGCGATGACGCAGGCGTTTGCGCGTCACGACCTGGGCTCCGATCCCTGGATCACGCGCGTGCAGCCCACCGGCGCACGCGTCATCGACTGATGCGCTTCGCCAGCACGCGCAACCGGGCCGAGCAGGTCTCCCTGAGCAGCGCGCTCGAGCGCGGACTCGCTCTCGACGGCGGTCTCTACATGCCCACCGAATGGCCGCAGCTCAAGCCCGCCGCCGACCCGCAGGACCTGCCGGCGCTGGCGCTGGAGTTGCTGCGTCCGTTCGCCGCCGGTGACGTCCTGCAGGATGAGCTGCCGGCGATCGTGCGTGAGGCCTTCAATTTTCCCGCGCCGCTGACCGGGCTTTCTCCCGGGAAGCAGATCAGCCGCGAAGGGACCAACGTGCTCGAGCTCTTCCATGGGCCCACGGCGGCGTTCAAGGACTTCGGCGCGCGCTTTCTTGCCGCCGCACTGGCACGGCTGCCGGGCGCGCGAGAGCTGCAGATCCTGGTGGCGACCTCGGGGGACACCGGCGGGGCGGTGGCGGCGGCCTTCCATCGGCGCGAGCGCGTCGAGGTCGCGGTGCTGTTCCCGCAGGGCCTGGTCTCCCCGACGCAGGAGCGGCAGCTGACCTGCTGGGATGCCAACGTGCGCAGCTTCGCCGTGCGCGGACGTTTTGATGACTGTCAGCGCCTGGTCAAGCAGGCGTTCGCCGATGCCGAGCTGTCCGAGCGCTTTCGCCTGTCCTCGGCCAACAGCATCAACCTCGGGCGGCTGCTGCCACAGATGGTCTACTACTGGGCCGCGAGCCTGACCGTGCAGCGCCAGTTCGGACTGCCGACCTGCTTTGCGATTCCGAGCGGAAATCTCGGCAACGCGACCGCCTGCGTCTGGGCACGACGCCTGGGGGCGCCGATTGGCACGATTCTGCTCGCCCACAACGCCAACAGCACCGTGCCGGATTACCTGCGCGAGGGCGTGTTCACGCCACGGCCAAGCATCGCAACGCTCTCCTCGGCCATGGACGTGGGCGACCCGAGCAATCTCGAGCGCCTGAGCGCCCTGTTTCCGGACGCTGCGGCGCTCGGCGGTGCGCTGCTGGCGGTCAGCATCGATGATGGGGCGACGCGTGCGCGCATCCGCGAGGACTTCGTCGCCCACGGACGCATCTGGTGTCCGCACAGCGCGGTGGCCGCGGAGGCCCTGGCGCGTGTGCGCGCCTCGGGCGCAGGCGGCCCGGCGGGCGTGTGGAGCCTGGTGGCAACTGCGCACCCGGCGAAGTTCCGCGAGATCATCGAGCCACTCATCGGCAGCCCGGTGCCGATGCCTGCGACGCTGGCACGTCTGTACGAGCGCCCGGTGCGCTGCGAGCAGATCGATCCTACGCTGCAGGCGCTGAAGCACTCGCTCTGACGCACCCTGAAGCCGCCGATGCAATCCTCGCCCCTGCAAGCCCTGCCAGTGTCACTGACTCCCGCGCAGCTGCAGCTGGCCGCGTGGCTGCTGCTCTCGGCGGTCCTGATCGCGCTGCTCATCTGGGTGTGGCGCTGGGACCGGCGGCGCCGGCAGCGCATCGCGCGCATGCTAGCCGTGACCGGCTGCGGCTTCGATCACGTGCGCGATGTGCTGGTACCGGACGGGCAGGGCGGCTCGCTGCACGTCGATTTTCTTCTGCTGACGGTGCGCGGTGTGGTCGTCATCGATCTGCGCGATGTAGCCGGCAATATCTTCGGCGGCGATCAGATGAATGCCTGGACGGTGATGAATCGTTCGCAGCGCTACACCTTCGTCAATCCCCAGACCGCGCTGTATGACCGCATCGCGGCAGTGCGCGCGCTGGTGCAGGAACTGCCGGTCGAGGGACGCATCGTCTTCACCGCGCGCGGGCGCTTTCCCAAGGGGCTGCCGCGCCATACGCTCTCGCTCGAGTCGCTGTCGGCGGAGTTTCCAGTGTCCGATCGCGAAGCGGTCAGTGAGCTGCTGGCCCGCTGGACGCCGCCGTGGGAGAGCCTCAAGGCCGCCGTGACGCCGAGCAAGCTCGCTGCGCCCAAGGCCGCCATCTAACACCCGGGCAGGGCGAAGAATGCGCGCGCATGCGCGCTGGTGTGCGCAGCGCAGTCTGCCAGCGCCTCGCCGCGCGCGTGCGCGATGGCGGCGCCGATGTGCGGCAGGTACATCGGCTCATTGCGGCGCGTCGGTGCCGGTGGCGACAGGTCGCGCGGCAGCAGATACGGCGCATCGGTCTCGAGCATCAGGCGCTGAACCGGAATGCGGCCAACCAGTGCGGCCAGGTGCCTGCCGCGCCGCTCGTCGCAAAACCAGCCGGTGATGCCAATCGACAGCCCGAGCGCCAGATATGCCTCGAGTTCGCGCTCACCGGCCGTGAAACAGTGGGCAACCGCGCCGCTCAACGCACCGATGTGCTCGCGCAGGATCGACACAAAGTCGGCGTGCGCATCGCGCTGGTGCAGGAACACCGGCTTGCCACATTCCGCCGCGAGCTGCAGCTGCAGCTCGAAGGCCCGGCGCTGCGCCGGGGCAGGGGAAAGATTGCGGAAATAATCCAGTCCGCATTCGCCCACGGCGACGACGGCGGATTCCTGCAGCAGCGCGCGCAGCGCCGGCAGCTGCTGCGGCGTGAGCTCCGCGGCGTGGTGCGGATGCACGCCCGCTGTCGCAAACAGGCGACCGGCATGCAGGCGCGACAGCTCGACCGCGGCGCGGCTGCTCGCAACGCTCGCACCGGTGACGACGATCTGCGCCACGCCGGCAGCGCCCGCGCGCGCGATGACCGCTTCGCGGTCGGCATCGAAGCTGTCGTGCGTCAGATTCGCACCGATGTCAATCCACTGCATGGCGGTACTGTAATGCACGGCGCGCGGCTGCGCGCGATGCATCCGATCGCATCGTTGCCTGTTATCATCGATGCGTCGACGCAGCTGGAGCCCCAACGTACACGACACATGATGAGACAACTGCAGCTCTGGAATGCGAACGGGGACGAGCACGGCTGGTCGGTGCGACAGAGTCCGCGCGCCCGTCGGCTCTCGGTGCGGGTGTTTCGTCATGGCGGCGTGGAGATCGTCGTGCCGCCGCGTACCTCCGCGGCGCGCGTCAGTGCGTTCGTCTCCGAGCATCGCGAATGGATCGAGCGACAACGGCGTCGCTCGGCCCCGCCGATGCAGTGGCCGTTGCCCCCGCCGACGCTGGTGCTCAGCGCGCTGGGAGAGGAGTGGGCCTGCGTGCCTGGAGCGAGCGGGAAGCGCCTGCGCGTGCGCGAGCAGAGCGGTCAGTTGATTCTCGACGGCGATCTGACCCAGCGCGACCGATTACGGCAGGCGCTCACGCGCTGGCTGGTCGCCCGAGCGCTGCTGCGCTTCGAGGAGCCGCTCGCCGCGCTCGCAACCCGCATGGGCGTCGTGCCCGAGCGCCTGCAGGTGCGCTGCCAGCGCACGCGCTGGGGCAGCTGCTCGCGGCACGGGACGATCAGCCTGAATGCCTGTCTGCTGTTTCAGCGGCCCGAGGTGCTGCGCTACCTCATCATTCACGAGCTCTCGCATCTGAAGCACATGAACCATTCGGCGCGCTTCTGGACCGAGGTCGCGCGCCATGAGCCCGACTGGAAGGCGCTCGATCGCGAACTGCTGCAGGGATGGCGGCGCGTCCCATCCTGGATATTCAAATGAGTCGAGCGCCGCGCGCGGGCGGCGCAGCCGGGGGCGACACGCCCCAGGGCGAGGTACCCGAGGTCGAATCGCGTGTGGATCTGAGCGATGAGCAGGTCCACTGGGATCTGGGCGGCTCGCAGTCCTACGCCGAGTATCTGCACCTGGACCGGCTGTTCTCGGCGCAGGAGCCACTGTCGGCCGAGCACGATGAGATGCTCTTCATCATCGTGCATCACGTCTCGGAGCTGTGGATGCGGCTGCTGCTGCACGAGCTGCGTGGCGTCATCGATTGCGTGCGGCGCGACGACCTGGGCCCCTCCTTCAAGATGTTCGATCGCATCGGACGCGTGCAGGCGCAGCTGCTGGCGGTCTGGGACGTGCTTGCGAGCATGACGCCGGCCGACTACTCGGCGTTCCGTAATCTGCTCGGGCGTGCCTCGGGCTTTCAGTCGCTGCAGTATCGGCTGCTGGAATTCACGCTCGGCAATCGCAACGCCAGCTACGTCGGTGTGCACAAGGACGGGTCGGCGGCCAGCAGCGCGCTGCTGCGCGCCCTGGCGGCGCCGAGCCTGTACGATGAGGTGCTGCGACTGCTCTCGCAGCGTGGCTATGGCATTCCACCGGCGCTGCTGACGCGCGATTTTTCCCAGCCGTATGCCCCGTCCAAGCAGGTCACCGCGGCGTGGCTGGGCGTCTATCACAACGCCGACAAGGACTGGGATCTCTACGAGCTCGCCGAGCGACTGCTCGATCTGGATCACCGCTTCCAGCTCTGGCGCTTCCAGCACATGAAGACCGTGGAGCGCATCATCGGCTACAAGCCGGGCACCGGTGGCACGGCGGGCGTCGCCTATCTGGCCAAGGCGCTGCGGCTCAGGCTTTTCCCGGAGCTTTGGGAACTGCGGACCTCGATGTAGCCACGCTGCCTGCGGCCGCCGCGGGACGGATCGCGGCACTGCGCAGCTGGTTCTGCCAGCGGCGCCAGAGCCGCCAGCCCAGCAGCACCGCGAGGATGCCGGCGTACAGCAGTGGCTCGCGCCAGCCGAGCTTGAGCATCTTCCAGTAGTGCAGCACACCCAGCGCGGCGATCAGATAGATCAGCCGGTGCAGCTGCTGCCAGCGCCGTCCGAGTCGGCGCATCATCTTCTGCGTGGAAGTGACGGCCAGCGGCACCAGCAGCAGCAGGTCCGCGAAGCCAATGGTAATGAAGGGACGCTTGGCGATGTCCTGTGTAATGGCGCGCCAGGAGAAGCCTTGAAACGGCCCGATGTACATCGTGAAGTGCATCAGGGCATAGAAGAAGGCGAACAGGCCAAGCATGCGTCGCAGTCGCAGCAGGTTGGACCAGCCCGTGAGCGCCCGCGCCGGGGACACCAGCAGCGTGATCAGCAGCAGGTTCAGGGCGGTCTTGCCGAGCACATCCAGCACGTAGCGCACCGGGTCGACGCCCAGATCGAAGCCGCGCGCCCAGCCGAAGCCCTGCAACGCCAGGATCCCGCCCAGGCAGCCGGCGAAGGGCACCAGGCAGGCGCAGAACACGACTGGCTTATAGAAATAGCGATAACGCCGATCGATGGGACGCGTTGGCACGGGCGTTACGCGGGTCAGTGGCAGCGGTGGCGCGGCAAGCGAGTGCTGGCGGGAAGCGATGCTGGCGGCAGGCGCGTCGGCGTGCTGGGTGTGCGGATCTGCTGGCCGCCGCGCTCAGAAATAGCGATGCAGATCCATGCCGCGGTACAGGCTCGCAACTTCGGGATAGCCGTTGAACATGAGCGTCGGCTGGCGCTCCTCGAAGAAGCCTGCGCCGATGCGCCGTTCGGTGGCCTGACTCCAGCGCGGATGGGGCACGTTCGGATTCACGTTGGCGTAGAAGCCGTACTCGTTCGGCGCCACGACGTTCCAGGTGTTGGCCGGCTGGGTGCGGGTGAAGGTGATCTTGACGATGGACTTGCCGCCCTTGAAACCATATTTCCACGGCGACATGACCCGCAGCGGGGCGCCGTCCACGGCCGGCAGTTCGCGCCCGTAGAGTCCCACGACCATCAGTGTCAGCGGATGCATCGCCTCGTCCATGCGCAGGCCCTCGACATACGGCCACGGCAGGATGTTGGTCTGCTGCCCGGGCATCTGCGAAGGATCGTAGACCGTCGTGAACTGCACGTACTTGGCCGCCGAAGTCGGGTTGAATCGCTTGATCAGATCACCCAGCGGGAAGCCGACCCACGGAATCACCATCGACCAGGCCTCTACACAGCGGAAGCGATAGATGCGCTCCTCGAGCGGATGGGGCTTGAGGATATCCTCGATCGGGAAGGTGCCGGTCTTCTCCGCCTCTCCGGCAATGGTGACGTTCCAGGGACTGCTGCGAAAGCGGCCGCTGTTTTCGGCAGGGTCCGTCTTCTCCTCGCCGAACTCATAGAAGTTGTTGTAGTTGGTGATCTGCTCGTAGGTGTTGGGTTTCAGTGACACCGAGTAACGCTGATTGAGCGTGTACTTCAGCGGCGGCGGCTGTGGCTGCGCGGTATCGGCGAATGCGGAGCTCACCGGCCCTGAGGCGACCACCAGGCCGCCGGCGACCGCGCTCGCCAGCAACTGGCGGCGCTGCAGGAAAACGGACTCCGGGGTGATCTCGGAGGGTTTGATATCCGCACGCTTCTTGATCAGCATTGCCAACCCCTTGTCTTTGCACACATCTTACGCGCGAATGCCGCCCTTTGTCAGGGCGGGCTGCGCGTGTCGCGACCAGTTCACGCGGTGCAGGACAACCGGGACCGCCAGGCGCCGCGGACCGTTCACCAGGTATCCCTCCTGCGCCAGCAGCAGGTGCGGCACGTCGGCTGCGCTGTTGCCATAAGCATAGACACGCGCGGGACGCTCGCGTTCGATCAGGGCCTGCAGCCGCCGCTGCTTTTCCAGCCCACGACAGTTGGCGCCATCGAGCCGGCCGTCCAGTCGCCCGTCGTGACGCCATTGCACGCGCGAGCACTGCACCAGCTCGAAGCCGAGCGCCTCGGCGAGCGGCGCAACGTACAGGTCGGCGCTGGCTGACATGAGCATCAGACGTTCGCCCCGACGGCGATGCGTCTCGATGGCCTCCAGCGCCTCCTGGTACAACGCACGGTGCACCAGCCAGCGCACGAACCGCGCACTGCGCTGTGCGAGCCAGGCCCGCGGCAGCCCCCCCAGCGCCGCATGCAGCAGCGCCCCCTTGAGAGCGCCTCGATCGCGCTGGACGAGATAGCGCGCCGCGGCCGGCACGACGAGGAGCAGACGCACCAGTCGCCATGGACGGCGCGCCAGACAGGCGATCAGGAATGGACCGAGGGTATCGAACCGGGTGATCGTGCCATCCAGATCGAAGACCGCCACGGGCGGTCCCGGCGGGAGCCCGCTCGAGCTCACCGCGCGGGTGCCCCCGGAATCGCACGCGCCGCACGCGCCGCGCCCTCGGCGCCCGCGTGACCGGTCTCAGGCGGCGCGCGTCTGTGCGGCGAGCTGACGCAGCACGTAGTGCAGGATGCCGCCGTGGCGGTAATAGTCACGCTCCTTGGGTGTATCGATGCGCACGCGAACCTCGAACTGCACGGGCTTTGCGCCCGGCGCGCCGTGGGCGCTTACCTGCGCCGTGCGCGCATCGCGTGCATCAAAGCCGGTGATGTCGAAGGTTTCCCGGCCCGTCAAGCCGAGCGACTGCGCGTTCTGCCCGTTCGTGAACTGCAGAGGCAGCACGCCCATGCCGATGAGGTTGGAACGGTGGATGCGCTCGAAGCTCTCGGCGATGACTGCGCGCACGCCCAGCAGCATGGGACCCTTGGCGGCCCAGTCGCGTGAAGAGCCGGTGCCGTACTCCTTGCCGGCGAGGATGATCTGCGCGATGCCCTCGGCCTTGTAGCGCATGGCGGCGTCGAAGATGCTCATCTGCTCGCCATCGGGCAGATGCAGCGTCACGCCGCCCTCGGTGCCGGGCACCAGGAGATTACGCAGGCGGATGTTTGCGAAGGTGCCGCGCATCATCACCTCGTGGTTGCCGCGCCGTGCCCCGTACTGATTGAAGTCCGCCGGCTGTACGCCCTGCTGCATGAGGTACTGCGCCGCCGGGCTGTTACGCGCGATGTTGCCGGCGGGGGAGATGTGATCGGTGGTGACCGAGTCGCCAAGCAGAGCCAGCACACGCGCGCCACGGATCGCAGCGACCGCCGCCGGCTGCATGCCCATGCCCTCGAAGTAGGGCGGATTCTTGACGTACGTAGACCTGGCATCCCAGGCGTAGAGCTTGCCCGGCGGCACTTGAATGCCCTGCCAGCGCTCATCACCGGTGAATACGCCGGCGTAGCTGCGGCGGAACATCTCGGAGTCGAGATTGCGCTGCACGGCCTCGGCGACTTCGCTGGCTGGCGGCCAGATGTCGCGCAGGTAGACGGGTTTGCCATCCGCTGCCTGACCGAGCGGTTCCTGGTTCAGGTCGATATCGAGCGTGCCGGCGATCGCATAGGCGACCACCAGGGGCGGGGAGGCGAGGAAGTTCATGCGCACATCCGGATGCACGCGTCCCTCGAAATTGCGATTTCCCGAGAGCACCGAGCAGCCGATGATGTCGCCGGCCTTTACCGCGGCGGAAATCTCGGGCTTGAGGGGGCCGGAGTTACCGATGCAGTTGTGCACGCAAACCGTGCCTGCCACGAAACTATGCAGATCATCCACGGCGATATCGAACACTGCACGGCTTCCGATCGCACGCCGGTCGATGACCTGCAGCGCGAAGGTCGGCAGGCTCATCGCATCCTTCTCGATGCAGTAGCGCTTTGAGGACGAAGCCGCCTCATCGTCTCGAGCTTGCAGAGCTGCGAACCAATCGCGTGCGCCGATATCCCGCAGCAGCTGTACGGGCGAAGGAAAGCCGCAGCTGTCGCGGTGCAGGGGTTTGAAGCGCGCCGTCTGCTGACTCGGCAGCCGCTCGAAGCGGTCAGGACCTTCCAGCAGCGAATCGTGCGCAAGCACGGGCGTGTCCCGGGTGATCAGCTCTGCGGCAGCGATGCGGCGACCGTCCGCAAACGAAAAGTCGTGCTGCGGATTCAGGTCCTCCAGCCGGTCAGCCATCCACAGGCGCTGTCGGTTGATGCTATCGATGGTGCGCCAGTACACGGCCGCAGCGCTGGCGCGCAGTGCCTTGTCGACGCAGTATCGAAAGCCCACATGCCGGACGAAGGAGAGGCCGTCAGTCAGCTGCAGTCGCACCTCCGTTCGCGCAACTGCATCGCGTGCGGGCGGATAACTCGACAAAGAATGTCGTGTGCCGAACTCGTAAACCTTCGCGCCCTGCGCCTTGACCCCGCAGCGAGTGAGCAGGTTGATCAGCGAGCGCATGAGCTGCTTCAGCTGCGACACGTGCTCGGGCTTGGCACTGTGCGAGAAGGCAGGAGCGCGCAGGAGGGCATCCTCTTCAGCTACCCCCTGACGATGCAATACCGGGGCGTGCCCGTCGGCGCCGAACAGGCCGCCCAGAAACTCACGCACCAGCGCGACCGGGCAGTCCCCTGCCTGAACGAACTGCGGCAGCGAGGGCGGCTGGTCAATGCGACGGCCCACCACGACGCCCGGCAGTGCCGCGATGGCGCGTGTCAGCTCCCGTGGCAGCACGATGCTCCATTTGCGTTCGTCATAGCGGCTGCCCTGCGGGCGCTGGCCGGTGAGCAGTTCGATATCGTTCAGCGCCGCTTCCCGGTCGAGGGCCTGCCCGACGTTCATCCGGCCCTGACCCGCAACACTGATCGAGCCATCGCTCAGCACGTGGCCCAGCAGGCGCGCGAACGCCAGTGCACGGCGGCGCTCATGCGCGGTGGCGAAATTGAAGCTCAGCTCCCCGGCCTGCACCACATAGCCAGCCTCATCCGCCGCAGGCGCATCGAGCGGCGCCTCCAGTCCCATCACCACCCGATCGTGTCCGAGCACGAGCTCATCCGCGCGCACCCAGCAGCCATCCGAGCGCAGCAGCTTGTGGTCGGGAGTGCAATCCAGCGTGCGGCCATCCTGAAGCACCAGCGAAACGCACTGCCGCTGCCCCTGAACCATCATCTCGCGTTGAAGCGCCATGCCGAGGCGGTTGTCGCGGTTGGGGCCATAGACGCTGGCGCCGCCGGCCTGCGGCAGCGTTTCGATTGCCCGGCTGGTGCCATCGGTCAGCAAAACCGGGGTTCCTGCGGCGATACACGTCGTACAACCGTAGCCGACGATGTCAAAGCCGATGCTCTCCAGCTCGCTGAGCAGTCCGGCCCGCTTGAGGTAGTCGGTGACCACGCGAGAGCCGGGGGCCAGACTGGTCTTGACCCAGGGACGCGCGGTGAGCCCGCGGCGATGCGCGTTGCGCGCCAGCAGGCCCGCGGCCATGAGCACCGACGGGTTGGAAGTGTTGGTGCAGCTGGTGATCGCGGCGATGAGGACGGCGCCGTCCGAGAGCTGCATCTGAGTCGCGTCGAGTGTGAGGGGGGCACTTCCGAGCGCACCCTCAGCGCTTCCCGCGCGATCGCTGCCTGCCTTGCCGGCATCCTTGCCCGCGTGGCGCTTGCTGCGATCCTCGGCCATGCGCGTGTGCTGCTTCTCATAGACGCCCTTGGCCGTGCGCAGCGGCACTCGATCCTGCGGCCGGCTCGGACCTGCCAGCGAGGGCTCGACGCTGCCGAGGTCCAGCTCCAGCAGGTCCGAGTACTGCGCGGAGGGCGCACCATTGGTGCGCCAGAGCCCTTGGGCGCGCGCATAGTCCTCGACCAGCCGCACCTGCTCGGCGGGACGGCCCGAGAGCCGCAGGTAGCGCAGCGTTTCCTCGTCAATCGGAAAGATGGCGCAGGTACTGCCGAATTCCGGCGACATGTTGCCGATGGTGGCTCGATCGGCCAGCGGCAGATTCGCCAGTCCATCGCCGAAGAACTCAACGAACTTATCCACCACGCCCTTCTTGCGCAGTAGCTCCGTGACGGTGAGCACGAGATCGGTTGCAGTGGCCCCGGGGGCGAGGCTGCCGCTGAGGCGCACGCCGATGACCTGCGGGATGAGCATGGTGACCGGCTGGCCGAGCATCGCCGCCTCGGCTTCGATGCCGCCCACGCCCCAGCCGAGCACTCCGAGACCGTTGATCATCGTGGTGTGCGAATCGGTGCCGACGAGGGTATCGGGATAGGCCTGACGATGGCCGCCCTCGTCCTTGTGGAATACCACGCGGCCGAGGTATTCCAGATTGACCTGATGCACGATGCCGGTGTTGGGCGGCACCACCTTGAAATTGCGGAACGCCGACTGACCCCAGCGCAGGAAGGCGTAGCGCTCCCCGTTGCGCTCGAACTCGATGCGGTTGTTCTCGGCGAGCGCATCACGCGTGCCATAACTGTCGACCTGCACGGAGTGGTCAATGACCAGCTCTGCGGGCGCAAGCGGGTTGATCTCATCGGCGCTGCCGCCGAGTCGCTGCATGGCCTCACGCATCGCGGCCAGGTCCACGATGGCCGGTACGCCGGTGAAGTCCTGCATGATGACGCGTGCGGGCGTGAAGGAGATCTCGTAGTGCGGCTGCGCCTTGGGATCCCAGTTGAGCAGCGCCTCGATGTCGGCGCGCGTCACGTTTACGCCGTCCTCGAAGCGCAGCAGATTCTCGAGCAGAATCTTCAGCGAGTAGGGCAGGCGGGCGACCTTCTCGGCACCGAGCGCGGGCAGGCTGAAGATCTCGAAATTGTCCGCTCCGGACTTGAGCGTCGTGCGGGCTTTGAAGCTGTCAGCCATAGATCCTCCGCGCTGGCGGCGCGGCAGAGGGCCGCGCATTGAGATCTGCAATTATAACGATGCGCCTGACCCCCGTGTGGTGGCGGCGGCGGTCCGGGCGACCGGGGTCTGGGCGTCTGCGGCCTTCGACGCGCTGCTCGCGGCAGCTCCGAAGCTCAGTAGCGCCAGCCCGTGCGCCGGTACCGTCACATCCAGCCTGCCGGCATGCAACCTGGCATGTTCGGGGGCAGCCAGCGCCGCCGCAGCCTGCAGGCGCTGCACCTGCTCGCGCGTCAGATCGCCGGTCGGGCGCCCCATGGCATCGAAGGCCTTGACCACATTGCCGTGATCGTCATCGACGCGCCAGATGCTTACGTTGGTGGAAGGTGCGTTGCGTATCAGCAGATGGAAGGTACGGGCAGGGCCCGCTGGAGTGTCAGGCGTCGTATAGGTCGGGCCCGTACCCGAGGGCGGTGCGTAGTTCCATAACGCCAGGACCAGCTCACCATCGGCGCTGCTGGTCGCCAGCGCCGACTCCGAACCCAGCGCGATGCGCCGATCCCCGAGCTTGTGCAGCAGCCGAAAGGCATTCAGCACGGGCTTGTCGATATGAGCGGCGGCCACCAGGCCGAAGCCACCGTAGAAGGGCGTGCGCACCACGCCCTGTTCCTCGAACACGTCGGAGAAGGCCCAGTAGTCCATGCTCTGTGCGAGCCCATCGCACAGCCGGATCGTGTTCGCGAGCCACGGCCCCATGTAGTCGGTGTCGGTGACGTCCGGCTCGTTGGCAAAGCTGGCGTTGAACTCGGAGAAGATCAGCGGCAGTGTTGGATAGGCGGAGCGCTGGATCTGCTCGTGCACCTGGCGCACGGCGCGGCAGACGAACTGATCGCGTGGAATGGTCTGCAGGCCGCCAAAGACCGCGTGCGAACTGTCGTTCGCGTAAACGTGGGTGGACACGAAGTCGACCGGTACGCCGCCGCGATGCGTGTGATCCAGAAAAGCCGGCACCCAGGCGGCCATGGCGGTAGCCGGGCCGCCGACCTGCAGCCGTGGGGAGACTGACTTCAGTGCCCGTGCGGTGTGATCGTACAGCTCGAAGTAGCTCGACTGCTTCGGCAGGCCCTGCCAGAAATCCAGATTCGGCTCGTTCCAGACCTCGAACTTCCATCGACTCACTTCGTCCAGCCCGTAGCGGGCGATGAGGTGCTGCGCGAAGGCGCGGATGAGTGCGTCCCAGGCCGGGTAACTGCTCGGTGGAGAAGGATTCGGGTGGTACCAGAATGGCTGCTGTGCCTGCGGGTCCGACGCCAGCTTCTTCGGCATGAAGCTCAACTCGACGAAGGGCCGTACGCCCTGAGCGAGCAGTCCGTCGTAGATCTCATCTACATAGGAGAAGTTGTAGATCGAGGCATCATCGGCCGCGACCGCCGCCCGACCCGGATTGTGCGTCCTGCGGTCCGGATCGTAGAGCCCGACGTCATCGTCGAGAATGCCGTGAAAGCGGATCGACTGAAATCCGGTCGCCTGCTTCACGGTCGCAAGATCCTGGCGATAGCTGGCGCGTAACGCCAGAATGGCGCGGCCGGAGCCGAAAGTCTGCTCCCAGAAATGCGGAAAGGGCGTCGTCTGTGCGCGGGCATCGATCGTGAGGGACTCCTGCTGCACCTCACGCAGCGGCCGGGGGGTCGACGCACCCGGGGTATTCGCGGTCGCGGCGGACGAGGTGCTCATGGGCAGCGCGGTGTGCCCGCTCTGCGCCGGCCCGCCGCAGGCGGACAGGACCATCGCGAGCAGGACGATTGTCAGGAGGCGCGCCGGCAGCGACGTGCGCTGCCCCGGCGCGCCGGTGTCGGACGGACGGCGGATGCGGGAATCAGACTGAGACATTGGAGAGTGCGGTGCAGGAGCCCAGAATACGGCCCCCGATGAGCAGCGACAACCACGTGCCTTTGAGCCAGCGCACCGGCGTGCTGCGCGTGTGCGTCGTGGGACTGTTTTTTCTGTGGGGCTTCTCCACGGTTCTGAACGATACGCTGGTGCCGCGCTTCAAGGCGCTGTTCGCGCTGAGCTACACCGACGCCCTGCTGACGCAGTTCGCCTTTTTCCTGGCCTATTTTCTCTGCTCGGTGCCAGCGGGGCTGCTGGTGGCGCGAATCGGCTACGTGCGCAGCATCGTCGTCGGGCTGGCAACCATGACGGCGGGTTGCCTGCTGTTTGTGCCCGCCGCCGCGAGCGTGCTGTACGCGCTGTTTCTGGTGGCCCTCTTCGTGGTTGCCGCGGGCATCAGCGTGCTGCAGGTGGCGGCCAACCCTTTTATCGCCCAGCTCGGCCCCGCCGCGACCTCTCACAGTCGGCTGAATCTGGCGCAGGCGTTCAATTCGCTGGGCACTTTCATCGGCCCCTACATCGGCGCCTGGCTGATTCTTGCTCGAGTGCCGGTCGCAAGTGCAGGCACGACGCTGAACCCCGCCGAGCGTGTGCTTCAGGCGCACGCGCTGCAGACGCCGTTCCTGATTCTCGCGCTGGTACTCGCGTTGGCGGCTGGTGTGTTCGCTGCATTCTGGAAGCGTGCGCCAGGCGCGGGCGCGACCGATGCGAGGGCCGGCATACGTGAAACGTTCGTGCTTCTGCGTCGTGCGCGCACGGGCCTTGGTGCGCTGGCCATCTTCGTCTACGTGGGTGCAGAGGTCACCATCGGCAGCCTGATGATCAATTACCTGATGTCCCCGCACACGCTCGGTCTTGCGGCGGTGACGGCGGGGCGCATGGTGTCGCTCTACTGGGGCGGGGCGATGGTCGGGCGGCTGCTGGGGTCGGCGCTGCTCAGGCGCGTGAACGCGAGTGTGCTGCTGACCCTCTGTGCGCTCGGAGCGGCCACGCTGGCCATGCTGTCTGCGTTGTCGGCGGGCGCCGTGGCGGCCGCAGCAGCGCTCGCTGTGGGACTGTGCAACTCCATCATGTTTCCGACCATCTTTTCGCTCTCGATCGAGGGCTTGGGGCCCAAGGCGCCGGAGGGCGCAGCGCTGCTGTGTCTGGCCATCGTGGGCGGTGCCGTAATCCCGCCCATTGCAGGGCGCGTGGCCGATGCGACCAGCCTCTCTTACTTCCTGTTCGTGCCCATCCTTTGCTACGCCTGGATTGCAGCGTTTGGGCTGCTGACACGCACGCGCGCGCTGGCAGCGCCGGGCTCAGCGCTGAGCGTTCGTTGACAGGCTGAGAGCCGGTCGGGAAGTCAGCGGCTTGCCAGTTCGAGCGGGAGTTTCACGCTTCCCTGTCCAAGCTCGATGACCTCCCCGCCCACGCCTATGCGACCAGCCGGATCGACATCGAGCTGCAGGCGCGAGGGACGGCCCGTCTGCGCGCCCTGGGCAATCTGCAGCTGGCAGGGGAGCGCACGTCCCATCGCCTGCCACCATCCCCCGAAGTTTGCGGTCGCGGAGCCGGTGGCTGGATCTTCGAGCACCGCGGCGCCCTGTGGAAAGAAAAAGCGTGCCACCGCGCTATCGCTGCCTTCCAGCGCGAATACATAGGCCATCCCCTGACCGTCTTCGCTGCGGCAATCCTCGAACAGATCCGCCCGTGCCGAGGCGCGCCGCACGGCCTCGGCGCTCTTCAACGGCACGATGAGCTGCTCCTTGCCGGCATTGACCCACAGCGGTCTCTCCGCCAGGTCCTGGGGCGACAGTCCCAGGCCCGCCGCCAGACGCTCGCGCGCGACCGTGATCTCGCGCCAGCGCGCGGGGCGGGCCGTGAGCGTCCATTGCGACCCCCGGGCGCTGACCGGAATGAGGCCAGCTGCCGTCTCGAGCGTCAGCTCGTCGGTGCCCAGGCCGAGGCTGCGGCATACGGCGGCACTTCCCAGGGTGGGGTGCCCGGCGAAGGGCATCTCGTAGCTCGGGGTGAAGATGCGCACGCGCGCCTGCGCCTTTGCCTGCGTGGAGGGCAACAGAAACGTGGTTTCGGACAGATTGAATTGCCGCGCCAGGCGCTGCATGAGCTCATCGGACAGGCCACGGCCATCCTCGAAAACGCACAGCGGATTACCGCTCAGCGCATCCCCTGCCAACGCAAACACGTTCAGCAGCCGATAACGCAGCGTCTGCATGATCGCTCCCCGCCATTCCGTGCTGTTCGTGTCTCTTGTGTCTCTCGTATCACTCGTGACGCTCACGCTGCTCGTGGTGCTGGCGCTGCGCCTCCGGGTCCTCGGCGCTGCCCGGGGGGAGCGCCTGCGCCTGGTGATGGGCGTGTCGGGCCGCCTCCAGCTCGCGGCGGCGTGAAGGCCGCTCGGCGAGGATCCACACCGCCAGATCCCAGACGTTATGGATGCCGACGAACACCAGCAGCAGAGCCGACAGGCCGATCAGATAGCCGGATGCGGCCGGATCAAACCACAGCAGTCCACCGCCGCTGCCCAGCAGCGCATAACCAAACAGGGGCAGCGCACCGTTCCAGATCCAATCCTGCAGCACGGGCACGTAATCGCGACGGTCCATGCTCGCCATGCGATACATCGTACTGAGCGTATAGGCGACACCGAAGCTCCCGCTGGCAAGAGCGATGATGCCGAGACTCGTCACCGTCTGCCGCGGCACGCTGCATATCGCGGTGATCCACAGCGCGGAGCTGAAATGGATCACCGTAGGGGACACGAAGGTCTTGAGTCCCGACAGGTGCGTCATGTTGGCATCGGCAGCGAGCGCCACGACGACGAAGGTGAGCCCGGTCAGTCCCGCCGCGGCCGACCCGACGATGACATAGAAATTGTCCCAGCCCGCCAGTGCCGGCAGCGTGTTCATGGGGTGCCGGTGTGCGTCAGGAGGGTGCCTGCGGCTTCACCGGCGTGGACGGCGAGGGGCTCGACTGACTCGATGACCCCGCCGCCAAGACAGCGCCGCCCCTCATAGAGCACGGCGTATTGACCGGGCGTGGCAGCGCGTTGCGGCTCCTCGAAGCGCACTGCGGCGCCGCCCTGCGGCAGCGGCTCGACCCGGGCGCTCTGGGGGGGCTGGCGGTGGCGCAGCTGTACGCTGGCGCGGAAGGGGCTCGTGCGCTCCCGGCACAGCCAGTTGAGCTCGCCCACGCGCACTGCCCCTGCCTCGAGCTCGCGCTGCTGGTGCCGCTGCACGACGATCAATGCGTTTCGCTCGGCTATCTTGCCGAGCACGTACCAGGGCTCGGCGGGCAGGCCGCGCGCCCCGCCGAGGGCGAGGCCGGCGCGCTGGCCCAGGGTGTAGAAGGGCAGTCCGCGATGCGTACCGAGTTGCCGTCCGTCCGCGCTCTCGATCGGGCCGGGGGTGTCCGGCAGGTACTTCTCCAGAAACTGCGCGAACGGGCGCTCGCCGATGAAACAGATCCCGGTGCTGTCCGGCTTATCGTGAATGCGCAGCCCCGCGCGGCGTGCGAGCTCGCGCACGGCACTCTTGCGCAGCTCGGCGAGCGGAAACAGTACGCGTGCCAGGCGCGCACGCGGTACGGCATGCAGAAAGTAGCTCTGGTCCTTGGCCTCGTCCGCGGCGCGGGCGAGCAGTGGACCATCCACATCGGACACTCGCCGCGCATAGTGCCCGGTGGCAAACCATTCGGCGCCCAGTCGCCGGATGTAATCGAGGCACAGGCCGAATTTGATTTCGCGATTGCACAGCACGTCGGGATTGGGCGTGCGGCCGGCGCCATACTCGCGCAGGAATTGGGCAAACACCTGCGCGCGATACTGCTCGGCGAAGCTTACCCGATGCAGCACGATGCCGAGCTCGCGGGCGATGCTGCGCGCATCCTGATAATCCTGGGCCGAGGTGCAGTAGGTGTCCTCCTCGTCCCAATTGCTCATGAACAGCGCCTCGACCGCATAGCCGGCCTCACGCAGCAGCAGTGCGGCCACGGCCGAGTCCACTCCGCCGGAGAGCCCGACGATGACGCGTGTGCCGGGCGCCGGCATGGCGGTGACATTCATGGATCCGCTCGCGCGGGCGCGCTGCGTGCGCCAGTCCCCTGCAGCAGGTCATCGGCCACGGCGCTCAGCGGCAGACGCTGCCCTGCCAGGAAGTCATCGATGCAGCGCAGGACCAGCGGGGTGCGCAGCTGACTGCGGCGCGCCTCGAGCTCCGCGCGCGACAGCCAGTGGGCGGCCAGCACCGGTGGATCGAGCGCACGCTGCGCCTCGTGCGCGCTCACCGAGCCGGTGAACGCGATGCGCAGGGTGCTATGACCGCGGGCGCTGCGCCACAGATACAGGCCCAGCAGCGCGTCGGGCTCAAAGTGCCAGGCGCTCTCCTCGAGTGTCTCGCGGATCACCGCCGATCGCAGCGACTCGCCGTCCTCGACATGACCTGCCGGCTGGTTGAGCACGACCCGACCGCCAATGCGCTCCTCGACGATCAGAAAGCGTCCGGCGCGCTGCACCAGCGCGGCGACGGTGACATCGGGTTTCCAGACCATGCGAAAGCATAGCGCATGGCCCGGCGTCGACGGCTACGTCAACGGCGTGCGACGCGTACCTCGGGCTCTTCGCCGCCGCTGGCGTGCCAGACGGCGTCGAATTCCTGCAGGAACTGCCGTGCAATGGGCGGGTTGTTGAAGCCGGCGATGCCCTCGGAGCGATCGGCCCGCAGGCGGTAGACGATCGCGCGGTCATCGGCGATGCAGTAGGCGGCCGTCAGGGCGTGATACTGCGGGGCGCGAACGCGGATCTCCAGGTAGCTGGTGAGCCGGTGCGCCATCGCGATGAAGTGATTGGCGCCGCTGACCAGCCGCGCCTGATCGCGGATCAGCACGCGCACCTTGGCGAAGCTGTGGCCGAGCACGAAGCGCTTGAGAATGTCGAGCAGCGGTGCCTGGTCGTAGATGTCGGGCTCGAGGTCCGGGGTCATGATCGAGATGAGGCGCTGTCCACTGGCGGCCACGGTCTCGGTCGCGGTGCGCACCTCCTCGAGCGTGGTGAGCACGTGCAGGGTCTCGGCCGCCGGCTCGCGCTCGCGGCTGGGCTGACCGGCCAGCGTGCCCGACGGCGCGTCCTCGAGCGCAAAGCTCGCAAGCCGCGCGCTGGTGGTCTTCAGCGGATTTCCCCGGGTGGCTGCCATTTGCCGGGCCATGGTAGAGACAGGCCGGCCCGCAAATTGCCAAGCGGGTCACAGATATCAGCGCTGCGACGCGCGGATGCGCGCAAATGCCTGTCCCGCGGGGGCTCGCGCGGCCCTCAGGCTCCCTCTGCCGCATAGCGGCGCGCAAGCTCGGCGGCCAATCCGACATATTCTGCCGGAGTCAGGGCGGCCAGCCGTTGCCGCTCGGAGGCTGGCAGTGGCAGGCGCTCGATGAGCTCGCGCAGTGCCTGCGCGTCCACTTCCTGGCCGCGCGTGAGGTCACGCATGAGCTCGTAGCCGCCCGGAACACCGGCGGCCCGCAGCACGCTCTGCACCGCCTCGGCCAGCGTGGCATGCGCCGCGGCCAGATCCGCGGCCAGCCGCTCCCGGTCGGGAGAGAGCTTGGCCAGTCCGCGCTGCAGAGCCTTCCAGCCGATGAGCGTGTGCGCCAGCGCGACGCCGAGGTTGCGCAGCACGGTGGAATCGGTGAGGTCACGCTGCCAGCGCGAGATCGGCAGCTTGTCGGCAAAGAAGCGCAGCAGCGCGTTGGCCATGCCGAGGTTGCCCTCGGCGTTCTCGAAGTCGATCGGGTTGACCTTGTGCGGCATCGTCGAGGAGCCGACTTCTCCAGCCGCGGCGCGCTGGCGCAGGTACCCGAGCGAAATGTATCCCCACAGATCGCGACACAGATCGATGAGAATGACATTGATGGCGGCGCAGGCATCGCAGTACTCGCCGATCCAGTCGTGCGGCTCGATCTGCGTGGTGTAGGCATTGAACTGCAGCTGCTGCGCGCTGACGAACTCGCGCGACAGCGCCAGCCAGTCGATATCGGGACGCGCTATGCGGTGTGCGTTGTAGTTGCCGACCGCGCCATTCCACTTGCCCAGCGCCTGCACCGCCGCCAGCCGCCGCCGCGCACGCGTCAGGCGTGCCGCGACGTTGGCGATCTCCTTGCCGAAGGTCGTGGGGCTGGCGGGCTGCCCGTGTGTGCGCGCGAGCATGGGCAGCGCGGCGTGCTCGCGTGCGAGCGACTCGAGCAGCGCGCCCAGGCGCTCGAGCTCGGGCAGCAGCACCGCGCTGCGCGATGCAGACAGCAGTCGCGCGTAGGCAAGGTTATTGATGTCCTCGGAGGTGCAGCCGAAATGCACCAGCTCCAGTGCCGCCTCGCCGGCACCGGCCACCGCGAGGCAATCGCGCAGGTAGTATTCGACCGCCTTGACGTCATGGTTGATGCGCGCCTCGATCGACTTGATCGAAGCCGCCGCGTCGGCGGGCGGCTCCTGCGCCAGCTTTGCGGCCGTCGCCAGCACCCCGTCGGGCACCGGCGGCTGAATCAATCCGCGCTGCGGATCGGCCAGCACCTGAAACCACAGCGCCTCGATGCGCACGCGCTCGCGCATGAGCGCCGCCTCGGAGAAGTACGGGCGCAGCGGCGCGGCGGCCGCGGCGTAACGCCCATCCACGGGAGAGAGGGCAGAGAGGCTGGATGCTTCCATGGAGGACGCCGTCGGAATGCTAGACTGATGATAACGCAGATCGGAGCATCAGCATGACCGCCGCCTCGTTTCGTCTCGAACGCGATAGCATGGGGGAGCTGCAGGTTCCCGCCGATGCGCTCTGGGGAGCACAGACTCAGCGCGCCGCACAGAATTTTCCCATCAGCGGCTATCACATGCCGCGCGCCTTCATCCGCGCGCTCGCACTCATCAAGCAGGCCGCGGCCGCGGCCAATGCACGTCTGGGCCTGCTCGATACCGAGCTGGCCGTGGCCATCGCAGGGGCGGCCACACAGGTGGCGGCAGGCGAGCACGATGCACACTTCCCGCTGGATGTCTTCCAGACCGGCTCCGGCACCAGCACCAACATGAACGCCAATGAAGTGATCGCGCACCTGGCGGCGCGCTCGGGTCCCCGTGTGCACCCGAACGATCACGTCAACATGAGTCAGAGCAGCAACGACGTCATCCCCACCGCGATTCATGTCGCCGCAGCGCTGCTGCTGAGCGAGCAGCTCATTCCGGCACTCAATCACCTGGCGCATACGCTGCACGGCAAGGAGCGCGAGCTCGCCGGCATCGTCAAGACCGGCCGCACGCACCTGATGGACGCCATGCCGCTGACGTTCGCACAGGAGCTGTCCGGATGGCGGGTGCAGATCGAGAACGGCGTGTCGCGCGTGAAGGCCTGCGAGCCGCGGCTGCTGTGCCTGGCTCTGGGCGGCACAGCGGTGGGCACGGGCATCAATGCGCATGCCGATTTCGCTGCGCATGCGTGCGAGGAGCTGCGGCGGCTCACGGGCATCGCCTTTCAGCCCAACCGCAACTACTTCGAGTCGCTCTCGACGCAGGACGCGGCGGTCGAGCTGTCCGGCCAGCTCAAGGTCATCGCCGTGAGTCTGATGAAAATCGCCAACGACCTGCGCTGGATGAACAGTGGACCGCTCGCGGGGCTGGCCGAGATCGCGCTGCCGGCGCTGCAGCCTGGCAGCAGCATCATGCCCGGCAAGGTCAATCCTGTGATCGCCGAGGCCACCACCATGGTGGCCGCGCAGGTCATCGGCAACGATGCGGCCATCACCGTCGGCGGCCAGTCGGGCAATTTCCAGCTCAACGTGATGCTGCCGATGATCGGATACAACCTGCTCGAGAGCATCCGCCTGCTCGGCAACGTCGTGCGGCTGCTGGCGGACAAGGCGATCGCGGGCTTCACGGTCAATCGCGCGCGCCTCGCCGAGGCGCTCGAGCGCAACCCCATCCTCGTCACGGCGCTCAATCCCGTGATCGGCTACGAGAAGGGGGCCGCCATCGCCAAGAAGGCGTATGCCGAGGGCAAACCGATACGCGAGGTGGCCGCAGCGATGACCGGCCTGCCACGCGAGCAGCTCGACCGGCTGCTCGATCCGTCCGAGCTCACCCGGGGCGGAGTGGGTGCGGGCGGGGGCGCGGGCGGGTGAGCCCTGCCAGGCGATTGCAGGCAGACCGCAGGCGTGGCGGCGCAACTGCTCGAAGAGAATAGGGAGTCGCTGCCGAGCGACTGGCTGGAGCGCTTGCGCCGGCAACTGCGCGGCGCGCCGGACCATGAGCTGTCGCATTGCTTCTACGGCGGTCCGCTCGCGCAGATGCCGCAACGACTGCGCGCCGAGCTCGCAGCCTCGCTGCCCGAGCCGCTGCAGGCCGCAGCGGTGTTGGTGCCGATCGTGCTGCGGCCCGATGGGCCGACACTGCTGCTGACGGTGCGTGCGAGCCATCTGCGCCACCACGCCGGGCAGATCAGCTTTCCCGGCGGCCGCATGGAAGCGCAGGATCGCGACCCGGCCGCAGCAGCGCTGCGCGAAACGGCCGAGGAGCTCGGCATCGCCCCGGCGTTCATCGAGCCGCTCGGCTATCTGACCGACCACGTCGTGCGCACCGGGTTTCGCATCACGCCGGTGGTGGGGCTGCTGCACGCCGGGTTTGCCCTGACGCTCGATCGGACCGAGGTGGCGGAAGCGTTCGAGGTGCCGCTGAACTTCGCGCTGGCTGCGACCAACTTTCGCTCGCGGCGCCGCACACTGCGCGACGTCGAGCTCGAGGTCTGGGAGCTGCCCTACGGGGAGCACGTGATCTGGGGCGCCACGGCGGGGATGCTGGCGCAGCTGCGCCATGTGCTGCACTCCGCCCGCGATGCGACTGAGCGCGGCGAGGGGCAGGCGTGAAGGCTGGGAATGCCCCCGAGGAGCTCGACGCGCTGCTGGCACTCATGCGCCGCCTGCGCGATCCGGTACAGGGCTGCCCGTGGGATCGCGAGCAGACCTTCGCCTCGATCGCCCCCTTCACGGTCGAGGAGGCCTACGAAGTGGCCGATGCCATCGACCGTGCCGACAGTGCGCGGCTGCGCGATGAACTCGGGGACCTGCTCTTCCAGGTGGTATTCCACGCACGCATGGCCGAGGAGCAGCAGCTGTTCGACTTCGCCGGGGTGGCCGCCGGCATTCGCGACAAGCTGGTGCGCCGCCACCCCCATCTGTTCGCCGAACCGCGCGAGGTGGCCGTCGCCGATCTGCACGTCTCCTGGGAGCAGCAAAAGGCACGCGAGCGCGCCCAGTCGGGTCTGACCGGGGTGCTGTCGGATGTACCGCGCTGCCTGCCAGCGCTGACGCGGGCAGCCAAGCTGGGCCGGCGCGCGCGACGGGTCGGATTTGACTGGAACGAGCCCGCCGCGGTGCGTGCCAAGATCGATGAGGAGCTCGCCGAGGCCGATGCGGCCCTGGCCGACGGCCAACCCGGGCAGCTGGCCGAGGAGCTTGGCGATCTGCTGTTCACCGTGGCCAACTGGGCGCGCCATCTGCAGATCGATCCGGAGGCCGCGCTGCGCGCGGCCGCCTCCAAGTTCGAGCAGCGCTTCGAGCGCATGGAGCAGCTGGCGGGCAGTCGTGGCCAGAGCCTCGAGAGCCTCTCCCCCGAGCAGTGGGAGACGCTCTGGTGCGAGGCCAAGGCGGCTGTCGCAGCGCGATAGCCGATTCAGCCCCCGTTCACTGCTTTCTACGTAGCCTCTTGGTTTCGTTACACTATGGCCGCGCAGAGACAAAGGATGAGAGGGCTCCCAGGCAGGCACACAAAGGGGCAACACGTCGCCGGCGCGCGCATCGCGTTGACGGGCGCGGGTCTGTCACTGATGCTGGCATTGATCGTTCCCTTTGCGCTGCTGTCACATCCGGCGCAGGGGGTGGTATTGCCGGGCAGCGCCCCTGCGGCGCCAGTCCAGGATGAGCGGAATATCGCCGATGGCCGTAGTAACGTGGACCAGCGCCGGCACGAGCTCTCGCGCGCCGAGGCCGTGGCGCTGGTGCAGCGGCGCTACCACGCGCGCGTGGTGCGCACGCATTTTCTGCAGGACGCCAATGGTCGCCCGATGTACGAATTTCGCCTGCTGTCCCCCGGGGGAAAGGTCTGGACCGTGCGCATCGATGCCTATAGCGGCGCCGAGCTGCCCTGAGCGTACGGCGCCTCACTGATGCGCGTCCTGGTCGTCGAAGATGAGGCCGCGCTGCGCGAGGCGTTGAAGACCGAGCTCTCTGCAGCCGGCTATACGGTCGATCTGGCCGTCGACGGCGAGGAGGGGCTGTATGCGGCGCTGGAGTTTCCGATCGACGTCGCCATCGTGGACCTGGGCCTGCCGAAGCTCTCGGGACTTGAGTTGATCCGCAAGCTGCGTGCGCGCGGCAAGACCTACGGTGTGCTGATTCTCACTGCACGCGACCGCTGGCAGGACAAAGTCGAGGGCCTCAGCGCCGGTGCCGATGATTACGTCGCCAAGCCGTTTCACTTTGCCGAGGTCCAGGCGCGTCTGTCCGCCTTGCTGCGTCGGGCCGGCGGCTGGGCGACACCGCAACTGGCCTGCGGTCCCATCGAGCTGGACACGCGCGCGCAGACGGTGAAGGTCAACGGCAGACCCGTGGAGCTCACCAGCTTCGAGTACCGCATCCTCGAGCATCTGATGCTGCGCGCCGGCGAGGTCATCTCCAAGACCGAGCTGACCGATCGGCTCTATGAGCAGGACTACGACCGCGACAGCAATGTCGTGGAGGTGCTGGTCGGGCGCCTGCGCCGCAAACTCGATCCCGACGAGACGCTCAAGCCGATCGAAACGCTGCGGGGCCGCGGCTACCGGCTGAGTCTGCCGCGTCACCCGGCCTGACGCGCGCTGACATGGTGGCGCGCTTTCCACCGTCGGTCTCGCGCCGCGTGCTGGTGGCGGTCGCGGTGCCGCTGCTGCTGTTCTTTACGCTCACCGTCGTCGCCCTGGATTTCGAGGTTCGCCGCCTGATCGCAGGCGCCCTGCACAATCAGCTCGAGGAACAGGTCGTGGCGCTGGTCAATGCGGTGGACCTGGATCCAAACGGCAATATCGAGGTGCAGCCCCAGGCCATCGGCGATCCGGAGCTGCATCTGGATCTGCCGGGCTCAGGTCAGTACGCGACACTGCGTGACGACAGCGGCAAGCTGTTGTGGCGCTCGCCCTCGTTGACCGGTGTGAATCTGACGCTCGGTGAGAACGTCCCGGCCACACAGGAGGAGAGCCTGCGCTATTTACGGGTACCGGGTGGCACGCAGGTCGCCGAGCTGAGCCGTCGCCTGCAATGGGAGATCGGTTCAGGGCCCAACAAGGTCACGCGGCGATTGATCTTCACGGCGGCCGACAGCACCGATCCACAGACGCATCAGCTCTGGGCATTCCGGCGCGTCATGGCGGGCTGGTTCGGGGGGCTGGCAATGGCCCTGATCGCCGTGATGGCCTGGATGATGCGGCGTGCGCTCGCGCCGGTGCGCCGCCTGGAGCTGGAGATCGAGGCCGTGGAGAGCGGCGAGGCGCTGCTGCTGGGGGAGGGCTACCCGCGAGAGCTGGTGGGGGTGACCCAGGGGCTGAATGCGTTGCTGCAATCCGAGCGCAACCGCATCAGCCGCTACCGCGACACGCTGGGCAATCTTGCGCATGGCCTGAAAACTCCGCTGGCCGTGATCCGCGCCAGTCTCGGCCCTCCGGACGCGTCCGGGGAGAGCGTGGCCGCGGCGGGCGCCGCCGTGCCCGAGGCGGTGGCCGCCAATATCCAGCGCGAGGTCGATCGCATGGCGCAGATCGTCGAACACCAGCTCAAACGGGCCGTCGCCGGCGGCGGTGTCACGCTCGGGCAGGCGCCGGTGCTGATCCTGCCGCCGCTGACGGAGCTGCGTGTGGCGCTGCTGAAGGTGCATTCACGCAAGGATCTGCGGATCGACATCGACGTGCCGGCGGATGCCGGGTTCCTCGGTGACAGCGGCGATATTCTCGAGCTGCTCGGCAACCTGCTGGACAATGCCTGCAAGTGGTGCAAGTCGCACGTGCGCGTGAGTGCGCAGCTGGATCCCGAGCGCGAGCTATCGCGCCGTCTGGGCGTCATCGTGGAGGACGATGGCCCCGGGATTGCGAGCGCGGACCGCCACCGCGTCATGGAGCGGGGCGTGCGGGCGAGCTCCGAGCAGATACCCGGTCACGGCCTGGGCCTCTCCATCGTGCGCGAGACCGTGGCGCTCTATGGCGGGCGCTTCTCGATCGGCAAATCCGCAGAGCTCGGAGGCGCGCGCATCGAGTTGCAGTTGCCAGGCCGGACGGCTGATGGAAGGGGGCGAGACACGCCGGAGGGGACCGTACCCGGACGTGGATAGAACGACTATCACGGACTTTGTCTGACGTAGTCCGTGACATACATCCTGTCCGTGTGCAGAGCACGCGCCTTTCGTAGGCGTCGTGTCTCCTTCTCAGCCGTCCGGCAGGTCGAACTGGATGCCCTGCGCGAGCGGCAGGGTGCTGCCCCAGTTGATCGTATTGGTCTGGCGGCGCATGTACGCCTTCCAGGCGTCCGAGCCCGACTCGCGACCGCCGCCGGTATCCTTCTCCCCGCCGAAGGCACCGCCGATTTCCGCGCCCGAGGTACCAAGATTGATGTTCGCGATGCCGCAGTCGCTGCCGCGGTGGCTCAGGTACAGCTCCGCCGCCGCCAGTCGCTGCGTGAACAGACCCGAGGAGAGCCCGTAGGCCGTGGCATTCTGCTGCTCGATGGCCTGCTCGAGCGAGTCCACCGCGATCAGGTAGAGGATCGGGGCAAAGGTCTCCTGCTGAACGATCGCCCAGTCGTTGCGCGCCAGCACGATGGCCGGTTCAACGTAGTGACCGGCGCGTTCGAGCACCTGCCCGCCCGCCAGCACCCGCCCGCCGGCGGCACGCGCCGCCTCGAGCGCGTCGCGGTAGGCCTGTACCGCGCGCGCATCGATCAGCGGTCCCATGAGCGTCGCGGGGTCGCGCGGATCACCGATGCGCACCTGTGCATAGGCATGCACCAGGCGTCGCGTCAGCTGCTCCAGCCGCTCGTGCACGACGAACACGCGCCGCGTGGTGGTACAGCGCTGGCCGGCGGTACCGAGCGCACCGAAGACGATGGCGCGCGTGGCCATGGCAAGGTCGGCCGAAGCATCGACGATGATCGCGCCGTTGCCGCCGAGCTCGAGCAGGCTTCTACCCAGTCGTGCGGCCACGGCCTGCGCCACTTCGCGTCCGACTGCCGTCGAGCCGGTGAAGGAGATCAGCGCGGCGCGCCGATCGGCCATGAGCGCGCGCGCGCGGGCGGTGCCGGCATCGAGCAGCAGCTGGAATACCGGCGGTGCGGACAGCTCGGCGACGGTCTCATCTGCCAGGCGCTGCACGGCGAGGGCACACAGCGGAGTCTTGGGTGAGGGCTTCCAGACACAGGCGTTGCCGCAGACCGCCGCGAGCAGTGCATTCCACGCCCAGACGGCCACCGGAAAGTTGAAGGCGGTGATGATGCCGACGACGCCGAGTGGATGCCATTGCTCATACATGCGGTGGTGGGCGCGCTCCGAGTGCATCGTGCGGCCGTAGAGCATGCGCGACTGACCGACCGCGAAGTCGGCCATGTCGATCATCTCCTGCACCTCCCCCAGCGCTTCGGCGAGGATCTTGCCGTTCTCCAGCGCGATGAGCGCCGCGAGGTCCTGCTTGTGCGCGCGCAGACGCTCACTCAGCCGGCGCACCAGCTCGCCGCGCCGAGGCGCCGGGATCTCTGCCCAGGCACGGGCAGCGCCCTGGGCCCGTGCCATGCTCGCCTCGTAGTCCGCGCCCGAGCTCGCGCCGATGTATCCGATGAGCTCGCCATCCACGGGGCTGAAACAGGCAATGCAGGCGCATGAGCCATCGGCGCTGACCGAGGTGGCGCCGGCAGGCGAGCTGGCGCCCGGGATCGTGAGCGGCTCGGCACTCACGCTGATGCCCAGTCGTTGCAGCAGCGCGCGGGTGTCCCGGGGCATGGGTCAGCCCCCGAGGGAACGCTGGCGGCCCGAGCCGCCACTGAGCACCACGTTGCCGGACAGGTCCTTGCTGCCGCCGGCGGCGAGGTGATGGCCGAAGCGGTTGGAGAGAATCTCGGGCAGGCGGAAGGTCTCCTGCGTAACCAGGCCGCGGTAGCGGTCGGGGTGTGTCAGCACCAGGTCGAGCACCGCGCACAGACCTGAGGCCGTCGTGACCTGAATTGCCGACCATAGCCTCCCGGCGATCATCTGCGGATACACCTTGCTGACGTAGCTTTCCTCGCGCAGCTCCCCCTGCTGCAGTCCCGTCACCGCGGCGTAGACGATCACCACGTCCTGCAGCGTCTGCGGCACCGCGTTTTCCAGAATGCGCTTGAGTGTGGCGCGATCGTGGTTGAGCTTCAGGTCATTCATCAGCAATCGCATCTGCGCGCAGTGCCCGGGGTAGCGGATCGTCTTGTAATCCATGCTCTCGCAGCGCTCGCCGCAGGACTGCGCCAGCGAGCCCAGACCCCCTGAGGTGTTGAATGCCTCATAGAGCGTGCCGTCGATCTCGATCTCCTCCAGACCTTCGAGCGGGCGCAGCTCCATGAGCCGGCCCTCGACGATGGCCTCACAGGCATTGCCGTATTCGTTGATGAGCCCCTCGGTGGACCAGGTCAGTGAATACTTCAGGACATTGTGGGGATGCTGCGGCAGTGCCCCGACGCGCAGGCGCACGCTGCGCAGGCTGTCGAAGTGGCGGATGAGCTCCCCGCCGGCGATGCTGATGAAGCCGGGCGCAAGCCCGCACTGCGGCACGAAGGCGCTGGTGGCCTCGGTGGCCAGTGTGCTGACCCGCCGGGTCACCGCCACATCCTCGGTCAGATCGAAGTAGTGGGTGCCCACCTCGCGCGCGGCGGCCGCGACTGCCGGGTTGCAGTGATAAGGCAGACTGGAGACCACCGCGTTGACGCGCTGGAAGCGCAGTCGTTGCGCCAGTGCCGCGGCATCGGTGGCATCCAGTCGCAGCGGCTCGATGCTCGGCAGGCCATGCGCGCGCGCCACGCCGGCCGCTGCGGCGACGTCTCTATCGGCCAGCGTGACCTGGTAGGACCCGGAGTGCGCCAGGAGCCCTGCGATCAGTGCTCCGATCTTGCCGGCGCCCAGGACCAATACCGTGTGCATGGCTTGTTCCCCGGCAAAGTACGCATGTTAGCATTGCATCGTGCGCTCGACCGATACCAACCCCTGGCACCCGGCGAGCTGGCAGTCGCGCAAGGCCGCGCAGCAGCCGCAATACGAGCATCCCGCAGCGCTCGAGCGCACGGTGGCGGAACTCTCCCGCCTGCCTCCAATCGTCGTTTCCTGGGAGGTGGAGAAGCTGCGCGATGAGCTGGCGGCCGCGCAGCGCGGGGAGGCGTTCCTGCTGCAGGGCGGAGACTGCGCCGAGAGTTTCGCCGACTGCGAGTCCGATCATATCGCCAAGCAGCTGAAGGTTCTGCTGCAGATGAGCCTGGTGCTGCTGTCGGGGCTCAAGCGCCGTGTGATCCGCGTCGGGCGTATGGCCGGCCAGTACGCCAAGCCGCGCTCCGCGGACTTCGAGACGCGCGATGGCCTCACGCTGCCTGCCTATCGCGGGGACCTGGTCAATCGCACCGAGTTCAGTCCCGAAGCACGCCGCGCCGATCCGGCACTGCTGCTGCGTGGCTACGAGCGCGCCGCGCTGACGCTGAACTTCGTGCGTGCGCTGGTGGATGGGGGCTTCGCGGACCTGCATCACCCGGAGTACTGGGATCTCGCGTTCGTGCGGCGCGCGCCGCTGCGCGAGGCCTATGAGCGCACGGTGCATTCGATCGGGGATGCGCTGGATTTTTTCGAGTCGATGACCGGCCAGAAGGTACACGACGCGACGCGCGTGGAATTCTTTGCCAGTCACGAAGGACTGCATCTGCCCTATGAGCAGGCGCAGACGCGCTTCATCGCGCGCCAGGGCCGCTGGTACAACCTCTCCACCCACATGCCCTGGATCGGCATGCGCACCGCGCAGCTGGAGGGCGCTCATGTGGAATACTTCCGCGGCATCGCCAATCCGATCGCGGTGAAGGTCGGCTCCTCGATGGACGAGGCCTGGCTGCAGGAGCTGGTGACACGCCTCAATCCGCAGAATCAGCCCGGTCGCCTGACCCTGATCCACCGCTTCGGTGTCAAAGACACCGAGCAGCTCCTGCCGCGCGCCATCGAGGCCGTACGCCGCACCGGTCATGCAGTGCTCTGGTGCTGCGATCCGATGCATGGCAATACCGAGACCGCCGTCGGTGGGCTCAAGACGCGGCGCTTCGAGAACATCCAGCGCGAGCTGGACATGGCATTCCGCGTGCACGCCGAGCTCGGCTCCTACCTCGGTGGCGTGCACATCGAGCTCACCGGTGAGGACGTCACCGAATGCACCGGCGGGGCGCGCGGGCTGACCGATGCGGATTTGCAGCGTGCCTACCGCTCGCAGGTCGACCCGCGACTGAACGCCGAGCAGGCACTGGAGCTCGCGATGCAGATCTGCGAGCTGCGCAAACGGCAGCCGTGAACGGTGCCGGCCCCGCCGGGCCCGTGTTTGACGCCAGGAGCTACGTGGCGACACTGCCGCTGCGCCCGGGCGTCTATCGCATGTACGCCGCCGACGGGGAGCTGCTCTACGTCGGCAAGGCGGCCCGACTGCGCGATCGCGTGGGCAGTTACTTCTCCGGCCGGCACAGCTCGCCAAAGATCGATGCGCTGGTGCAGCGCATTGCCCGCATCGAGGTGACGGTCGCACCCAACGAGCCTGAAGCGCTGCTGCTGGAGAGCAATCTCATCAAGGCGCACCGTCCGCGCTACAACATCGCGCTGCGCGACGACAAGTCCTATCCCTACATCCTGTGTCAGCCCGGTCATGACTATCCGCGGCTGGTGTTCTATCGCGGCCCGCGCCAGCCCGGCAGCCGCCAGTTCGGGCCCTTTCCGAGCGCCTATGCAGTCAAGGAAGTGCTGCAGCATCTGCAGAAGGTGTTTCGCATCCGCAACTGCCGTGACTCATTCTTCGCCCACCGCAGCCGCCCGTGCCTGCAGCACCAGATCGGGCGCTGTTCGGCGCCCTGCGTGAACCTCATCAGCCGCGAGGATTACGCGCGCGATCTGGCCGGGGCGATTGGCGTGCTCGAGGGGCGCAATGCCGAGGTTATCGCCGAGCTGCAGCAGCGCATGGCGCGCGCCGCAGGCGAGCTGCAGTTCGAGGACGCAGCGCGGCTGCGCGATCAGCTGCGTGAGCTGCAGGAGATCCGCGCTCAGCAGAGCGCCCAGTCGCGCCGAGCCACCGACACGGATGCCATCGCGATCGCCGGGGAGCCGGGACGCTATGCCATCAGTGTGCTGCCGGTGCGCGAGGGGCAGAATCTCGGCACGGCCAGTCATTTTCCGGGCCACGCCCTGAGCGAGCCGGCCGAAACTCTGGCGGATTTCCTGCTGCTGTACTACCGCGCCGAGAGCGTGCCGCCCGAAATCCTGCTCAACATCACGTTGCCGGACGCCGAGGCAGTGAGCCAGGCGCTCGAGCGCGCGGTGGGCCACGCGGTGCAGATGCGCGTGCCGCAGCGCGGATTGCCGGCGCGCTGGGTGGAGCTGGCTGCGGAGAATGCGCGCACGGCACTGGCCATGCGTGCACTGAAGGCGGAGCTGCTGGCCGAAGGGCTCGTGATGCTGGCGCGGCTGCTGCATCTGCCGGGCTCGCCCGAGCGGGTCGAATGTTTCGACGTCAGTCACACAGCCGGGGAGGGCACGGTGGCCTCCTGCGTGGTGTTCACCCCCGAGGGCCCGCGCAAGCGCGAATACCGCCGCTACAACATTGAAGGCGTCACGCCCGGGGACGACTACGGTGCCATGCATCAGGCGCTGCGCCGGCACGCTGCCCATATCGCCCGCGGCGAGCGCCCGCGGCCGGACCTGCTGCTCATCGACGGGGGCGCCGGACAGGTGGAGGCGGCGGTGCAGGCGCTGCACGAGGCCGGCTGCGAGGGTCTGTCCGTGGTAGGGGTTGCCAAGGGTGCCGACCGCCGCGTCGGCCAGGAGCGACTGGTGCTGCCCGGCGAGCCAGTGGCCCTCACGCTCGAGCCCGACAGCGCCGCGCTGCATTTCATCCAGCGCGTGCGCGATGAGGCACATCGCTTTGCCATCACCGGCCATCGGCGCCGGCGCGCGCGGCGCTACCGCGAATCGATCCTCGAGACGGTGCCGGGCCTGGGGCCTGCGCGCCGCCGGGCATTGCTGACGCACTTCGGCGGATTGCAGGGTGTGATGCGTGCAGGGGTTGCCGACCTCGAGCGCGTCGAACACGTGGGACCGGCGCTGGCGCGCTCGATCTATGAGCATCTGCATCCGGGGGCCGGATGATCTGGAACCTGCCCAACCTTTTGACCTGGCTTCGCATCCTCGCGATCCCGCTGGTGGTGCTGCTTTTCCTGGTGGGCGCACACCATCGCGGCAGTGTGGCCTACCCGCTGGCCGGTGTGGTGTTCGCGGTCGCGGCGATCACCGACTCGCTCGATGGCTACCTCGCGCGCCGGCTCGGACAGATCACGCGCCTGGGTGCCTTTCTCGATCCGGTGGCCGACAAGCTCATCGTCGCCGTGGCGCTGGTGCTGATCGTCAGCCGCGACCCGCGTGCGCTGATGGTGCTGACCGCGGCGGTCATCATCGGGCGGGAGATCGCGATCTCGGCGCTGCGCGAGTGGATGGCCGGCATCGGTCAGCGCACCGCGGTGGCGGTCTCGACCATCGGCAAGTTCAAGACCATCCTGCAGATGGTGGGATTGACGCTGCTGCTGTTTCGCGCCGACCTGGGGCCGCTGCCGATCTACCTGATCGGGCAATGGCTCACGGTGGTCGCGGCGCTTCTGACGCTGATCTCGATGGGGCTGTATCTGCGCTCGGCGTGGCCGTACCTGCGCGCCTCCGGCTGAACTGCCGCCGCCCTCGGGCCCTTTCTGTGAAGCGCGTCGCGCGCGCAGCGTGAGGCTGACGCGGTTGCGCGACATCAAGCATGAATGCCGGTATATAACCGCCACGATCCTTTGCACGAGGAAAGTCCGGCGGCCCCCCCATGAGCGCGCAGCAGAATCTGAACTTCCTGGTGGTGGACGATTTTTCCACCATGCGGCGCATCATCAAGAATCTGCTCAACGACCTCGGCTATGCCAACGTCACCGAGGCCGATGACGGCACGACCGCCCTGCCGCTGCTGAAGGGCGGTCAGTTCGACTTCCTCATCACCGACTGGAACATGCCCGGCATGCCGGGCCTCGAGCTGCTCAAGCAGGTTCGCGCCGATGAGCGGCTGGCGAAGCTGCCCGTGCTGATGCTGACAGCCGAGGCCAAGCGCGAGCAGATCGTCGAGGCCGCCCAGGCGGGCGTCAATGGCTATGTCATCAAGCCCTTCACCGCCGCGACGCTCAAGGAAAAGATCGACAAGATTCTCTCCGCCCAGGCGGCGGCGTGAGGTCCCATGAGCGAGTCGCTGGATATCGACGCGTACGCCCATGCCGTTGCCGCGCTCGCCGCGGCGCTGGCCAGCCGTGATCAGCAGGCCTTTCGCACGGCCTTGTCCGCCTTCGACAGCGTGCGCGATGGCGAGGTGCTCACCGGGGTGCGCAAGGTCACCGTCGAGCTGCAGAGCGCTCTGCAACGCTTCGAGGTGGATTCGCGCCTGATCGGGCTGGCGCAGCACCAGGTACCCGACGCGCGGCGGCGTCTGGCGCACGTCATGAAGCTCACGAGCGAGGCGGCCCATCAGACCATGGACCTGGCCGAGCAGTGCACCCCGCTCGCCGAGAATATCGCCGGCGATGCGGCCAAAATGCTCGAATCGCCTGCCTCGCGCGTGGCCGCGGATGCGCAAGTGGTGTCGTTTCTGCAGCGGGTGGTGGAAGGCATGGGCCTGCTGCGCGCGCGTCTGACGGAAGTGCGCCTGGCGCAGGGATTTCAGGACCTGACCGGCCAGATCGTCGGCAGCGTGCTGGACCTGGTCGATGAGCTCGAGCGTGCTCTGGGTGAGCTCGCGCGCATCACCGACGCTGCCGGAGGCATGGCCGCCAAGGAACAGACGATCTCGCGTGGTCTTGGTCCCACGGTACCGGGTGTGGGCAAAGGCGACGCCCTGGCGGGCCAGCAGGACGTGGACGCGCTGCTGCAGGCATTGGGCATGTAGGTGCCGGTGGTCCCATGTCCATCGACCTGACACAATTTCACGCCACCTTTTACGAGGAGAGCTTCGAGGCCGTCGGTGCGATGGAGGCGGCGCTGCTCAGCCTCGATGTCGGCACGGTCGATGCCGAGGCGATCAACACCATTTTCCGGGTGGCGCATTCCATCAAGGGTGGCGCGGCGACGTTCGGCTTCGGCCAGATCGCCTCATTCACCCACTCGCTGGAGAACCTGCTCGATCAGCTGCGCGCTCAGCGCATGACCGTCACCAGCTCGCTCTCCGACCTGCTGCTGCGCTCGGTGGACATCCTGCGCGACATGCTGCGCGCCCAGCAGACACAGCAGCCGATGGATGCGCAGCGCGTTGCCGATCTGCAGTTCGATCTCGAGCTGGCGGTCGCGCAGAATGGCACGGCGGCGGAGAGCGCGGCCGGAGCGCTGCTCGCGCGGGCTGTGATCGCACCGGCCGTGCCGCTGCATCCCTGGCACATCCGCTTCCGCCCGCTCGAGTACATGCTGGTGCGCGGCAATGATCCACTGCGCATGTTCCGCGAGCTGCGTTCGCTGGGCGAGCTGCGCGCGCAGGTGGACCTGTCGCGCCTGCCACGGCTCGGTCAGCTCGATCCGGAGCGCTGTCACCTGGCCTGGACGCTGCAGCTCAATACCAATGCCACGCGCGCGGCGATTGTCGAGGTATTCGACTGGGCCGAAGGCGATTGCCTGCTTGAGATCCACGGGCCGACGGATGACGCCGCCGCCGTGCCTGATGCGCCAGACGCTGCAGGCGACAGCACAAAGCCCGGCAGCACGGATTCCGGCAGCGCCGGCGCCGAGGCGACGCGCCCCGTTGTCGAATTGCAGGCGGCGGCTGCGACACCGGCGACACACGCGAGCGCGGCAGCCACGGGCAACTCGCACAACACAGCGGCGACGACGGGCCTTGCCGTGCCCCGCGCCCCCGTCTCGGCAGCGACCGCAGGGCCCGGGGTGCCCGTCGCGACGGCCGCGCCCGCGGCGCCCGGTGTGCCCGGAGCGAGCGAGATCGCAGGCGGTACGGATGCGGGCTCGCTGCGCGTCAGCGTCGAGAAGATCGATGACCTGATGAACAGTGTCAGTGAGCTGGTGATTACCCAGTCGATGCTGCGGCAGTTCTCCGGCATGCTGCACGGGGCGGCGGGTGAACGACTGCGCGCCGGACTTGCGCAGCTCGAGCGCAATGTGCGCGAGCTGCAGGAGAGCGTCATGCGGGTGCGCATGGTGCCGATCACGTTCGTTTTCAGCCGCTTTCCACGCATGGTGCGCGATCTGAGCCAGCGGCTCGGCAAGCTCGTCGACCTGCGCCTCGCGGGCGGGGAGACCGAGCTCGACAAGACGGTGCTGGAAAAGATCGGCGATCCGCTGGTGCATCTGGTCCGCAACAGCATCGATCACGGCCTCGAATCCCCGGCGCAGCGCCGTGCGGCGGGCAAGAGCGAGCGTGGCCAGCTGCAGATGCATGCCTATCATCGCGGCAGCAACATCATGGTGGAGGTCATCGACGACGGCGCCGGCCTGGATCGCGAACGCATCCTCGCCAAGGCGCGCGAGCGCGGACTGATCGGCGCGGATGTGCAGCTCTCCGCGCAGCAGATCGATGAGCTGATCTTCGTGCCGGGCTTCTCGACACTCGACAAGGTCACCGACGTGTCGGGTCGAGGTGTCGGTATGGACGTGGTCCGCCGCAACGTCGAGTCCCTCGGTGGCAGTATCGAGGTGAGCTCGACGCCGGGGCAGGGCGCGCGCTTCGTCATCACGCTGCCGCTGACACTGGCCATCATCGATGGACAAACGATTGCGGTGGGCGAGGAATCCTACATCGTGCCGCTCACCGCCATCGTCGAGTCGCTGCAGGCGGCGCGTCAGCAGATCCGCCACGTCGTCGGACACGGCGAGGTGATCGTCTTTCGCGGTGAATATCTGCCGGTGCTGCGCCTGGGACGAGAGTTTGGCAGCGCCAGCGCAGCGGCCAGCGCCGAGAACGGGCTGCTGATGGTGGTGGAAGGCGAGGGGCGGCGTGTCGCGCTGCTGGTCGATGAGCTGCTCGGTCAGCAGCAGGTAGTCGTCAAGACCCTCGATACCAACTACGGTCATGTCGAGGGTATCGCCGGGGCCACGATACTGGGCAATGGCGCGGTGGCCCTGATCCTGGACGTCGCAAGCCTGACGCGCCGTCCGGGCGAGGCACGCGCCGCCTGATGCGTCCGAAGTGCGACGCAGGCCGAGGACAGGAACGCAGTGGATCCTGATCATGGGCGGTGACATGAGCGTGGCGCGCAGGGCCCGGTAGCGCGAGATCAGGCCCGACAGCGAGCCGTCTCGATTTGAAATAATGGAACGTTCCATGCCCAAGACGATTCTGGCGGTCGACGATTCGGCTTCCATGCGACAGATGATCGGCGTGACGCTTCGCGAGGCGGGATACGACGTGGTGGAAGCCGCCGACGGGGCCGAAGCACTCGAGTACGCACGCAAGCATCGGGTCGATCTGGTGCTCGCCGACGTCAATATGCCGAACATGGACGGCATCATGCTGGTGGCGCATCTGCGTACCTTGCCGGCCTATCGGCTGACGCCACTGCTGCTGCTGACCACCGAATCCAGCCAGGAGCGCAAACTGCAGGGCAAGCAGGCGGGCGCCACGGGCTGGATGCTCAAGCCCTTCAATCCCACGCAGCTGCTGGCAACTCTGGAGCGCGTGCTCGGCAACGGCGCGACCGTATCGGCCTGAGGATATGAACGCCGCCGCCGCGACTGTCAGTCCGACGCCGGAATCGCTGCTTCCGGCGCGCCAGTATCTGACCTTCGAACTGGCCGGTCAGGACTATGGCGTGGAGATCCTGCGCGTGCAGGAGATCAAGGGATGGGAGCGGCCCACGCGCCTGCCGCATTCTCCCGCGCACATCCAGGGGGTCATCAACCTGCGCGGCGCGGTCGTGCCGATCATCGATCTGCGCTGCCGATTCGGTCTGCCCGAGAGAGCGCAGACGCACACCACCGTGGTCATCGTCGTGCGGGTGGAGGCTGCGCGCGGCGAGCTCACAGCGGGCCTGGTGGTCGACGCGGTCTGCGAGGTGTGCAGCCTGACGAGCGAGCAGCTGCGCGCGGCTCCCGAGATGGAGACGGGCGTCGATGCGCAGTTCGTGCGCGGCCTGGCGATGGTCGGGGAGCGCATGCTGGTGCTGCTCGACGTGCCGCGCCTGGTCGGCACAACCCTCGGTGAGAGCAATCATGGTCACGCATAAGAAGTCCACACGCGCCCGGCCCGTGCGCCGTGCCGCCCGGGGCCGATCAACGGCCGGGTCCGCGCCGGCACTGGCGCTCGGGCCCAATCTGACGATCGCGGAGGTGGCCGAGTGTCATCGCGCGCTGCAGGTGCTGCTCGCCGGTGGCGCCGCCGCCATCGATGCGCACAACCTGAAGAGCATCGACACCGCGGGGCTGCAGCTGTTGCTGGTGGCCGGGCGCGCGGCGCGCGAGCGCGGTGTGACGCTCCGGCTCCTGGGCGGCACGGAGCTGCTGACCGGAGCGGCCGCCGCGCTCGGGCTGCGCGAAGAGCTGGCGGCCAGCGTGGAGCTATCCTCATGAGTGCAGTAGATGCCAAGTCCCTGCCGCCCGCGGCCGATGTGATCGGCGAGCTGCGGCGCTTCCTCGAGCTCGGTGCCGCGCAGCTGGATGCCGCCATGCGCGAGAGCGATGCGCGCGTGGACAAGCTCGCCAGCGCCGTCAGCGGCGTGGCTGCCGATGCCCGGGCGCTCGAGCAGGCCGCGCGCACGCTGGACTCCCCGGATGCGGCCGCGGTGCAGTTTGCGCGCCAGCGCATCCGCGAGCTGACGCAGGCGTTGAGCGCACACACGGATGCGACCATCACCGCGCTGCAGTTCTACGACAAGCTCATTCAGCGCCTGACCCACGTGCGCGAGGGACTGGTCATGCCGTCGGACTCGGCGGCAGCCAAGCCCGCCAGCGTCGATTGGACGGCGCTGCTCGAGCAGGTACGTGCCCGCTACAGCACCGTTGAGGAGCGCGTGCTGTTCGATTTCATGATGCGCGGGCTCAATGCCGATCAGATGCTCAAGGCGCTGAGTGGATTGCGCGCCTCGACCGCGGCTGGCGAGTTCGAAGCTTTCTGAGTGCGCAGCGTTAGATGGCGGCCGGCGTCGATCACGCGCTGCTGCGCGAATATGCCTTCTCGGATGAGGATTTCCAGCAGATCCGTCGTCTGGTGAAGGAGCGCATCGGTATTCATCTGGCCGCAGGCAAGCGCGAGCTGGTGTACGGTCGCATCAGCCGGCGGTTGCGTGCCCTGGGGCTCTCCGGCTTCGGCGAATATCTGCAGCGCCTCGAACAGGGCGATGTCGAGGAGCTGCAGCAGTTCTGCAATGCCATCACCACCAATCTGACCGCTTTCTTCCGCGAAGCTCATCATTTCCGGTTTCTGGCGCGCGAGCTGCTGCCGGCTCTGCAGCGCGATAACGCCGATACGCGACGGCTGCGTATCTGGTCGGCCGGCTGTTCCAGCGGGGAGGAGCCCTGGTCGATCGCCATGGTGATGCTCGAGACGCTCGGCGCGCTGCGCCAGTGGGACCTGCGCATCCTCGCCACCGATGTGGATACCGGCATGCTGCGGCAGGCCAGGCGCGCGGTGTATGTCGGGGAACGGCTGGAAAAGGTCGAGGGTGAACGACTGCTGCGCTGGTTCGAGCCGGGTACCGAGCCGCGCCAGTACCGCGTGTGCGAGGAGCTGCGCCGGCTGGTGAGCTTCAAGGCGCTGAACCTGGTTGGGCCCTGGCCGATGCGCGGCCCCTTCGACGTGATTTTCTGCCGTAACGTGCTGATGTACTTCTCGCGCGAGACGCAGCGCGAGATCGTGCGTCGCATGGCCTCCCTGCAGCGCACCGGCGATTACCTCATCCTCGGGCACTCCGAATCGTTGCTGGATGTCAGCAATCAGTATCGCCTCGCCGGGCAGACCGTCTATCGGCGGAGGCCGGATGGATCGGTCCGATGAGCGCGATGCCGGCGCGGCGCAGAGCGATTTTGCGCACATTCAACGCCGCTTCGATGTGCGCCTCAATGCCACGGTGGCAATCCTGCACCCGGGCGACTATTACATCGGCGCGGCCGGCGAACTGCTCGGTACGCTGCTCGGCTCCTGCATCGCCGCCTGCATCAGGGACGCGCGGCTCGCGATCGGCGGCATGAACCACTTCATGCTGCCGACACAACAGGGCGAGAGCGCGACGGGCGCGGCAGGCTCGGCGTGGCCCTCGACGCGCTTCGGCGATGTGGCCATGGAGCGCCTGATCGGTGCGCTGCTGCGCCGGGGCGCGCATCGCGCGCACCTCGAGGTGAAGCTCGTGGGTGGCGGCAAGGTGCTCGATGCCCTCTCGGACGTCGGGGCACGCAATATCCAGTTCGCGCGCGACTACGTGCGCAGCCGCGGGCTGACCATGCTCGGAGAGGACCTCGGGGATCGCTATCCGCGCAAGGTGCTCTACGACCCGCACAGCGGTGCGGTGCGAGTCAAACGCCTGCCGCGCAGCGGGCAGTACCAGCTGGCCGAGGAGGTGCGCTACATGCGCACGCCCGGCAGGGGTACCGATGAGATCGAACCGTTCTAAAGGCAAGCGACGATCATGGCAATGGAACTGCAGACAAAGGCGCGCCGGGCTATCCGTGTACTGGTCATCGACGACTCGGCGCTGGTGCGCTCGCTGCTGACGCGCATTCTCGGGGAAGATCGCGATATCGAGGTGGTCGGAGCGGCCGCCGACGCCTTCGTCGCCCGCGACAAGATCAAGGCGCTGCGTCCCGACGTCCTGACGCTCGACGTACAGATGCCGCGCATGGACGGGCTGCAGTTCCTGCGCAATCTGATGCGCCTGCGTCCCATGCCGGTGGTGATGTGCTCATCGCTGACGGCACACGGCGCGGAGGTGACGCTGGCCGCGCTCGAGCTGGGCGCGGTGGATTTCATCACCAAGCCGCGCATCGACCTCGAGCATGAATTGTCCGCGTATGCCGGCGAGCTCATCGAGAAGGTCAAGGCGGCCGCGGGCGCGCGCGTGCGGGCGCTGGTGGACGAAGCCGATCCGCTGGCCGGCCCTTCACATGCGCACGCGGACGGCCAGGCGCCGCGCCCGCGCCCTGGGCCTGCCCGCAGCAGCACCTCCCAGACCAGCGACCAGATCATCGCGATCGGCGCCTCAACGGGGGGCACGGAGGCGATCCGCCAGGTGCTCTCGCGCCTGCCGGCCGACTGCCCGGGCGTGGTCATTGCGCAGCACATCCCGCGTGCCTTCAGCCAGCAGTTCGCCGCGCGCATGGATGCCTGCTCGGCGTTGAGCGTGCAGGAGGCGCGCGATGGGGATCTCATCCAGCCCGGGCGCGCCTACATCGCACCCGGGGACCGGCACCTGACGATCGAGCGCGATGGAGCCCACTATCGCTGCCGGCTGCAGGATGGGGCCCCGATCAATCGTCATCGCCCGAGCATCGATCTGCTGTTCGGCTCCGTGGCGCGGCAGCTGGGGGCGAAAGGGATCGGGGTCATCCTCACCGGCATGGGCGCCGACGGTGCGCGCGGTCTGCAGCAGATGCGCAGCAGCGGCGCCTTTACCCTCGCCCAGGACGAGGCAAGCAGCGTCGTCTGGGGTATGCCCGGGGCGGCGGTGGCGCTGGGCGCGGTCGAGCGCGTGGTGCCCATCGAGGAGATGGCCGGGGCGCTGCTGCTGCCCCGCCCGGTTCCGACGCTGCGCGGGAGTGCGGTCACTTGAACTACCGCTCGGAGAGCATTCAAGTTTTTGCCGCAACGGCCGACATCCTTAGGGTCCGCCTGTTCCGCGCCCGCGACGGCAAGGCGCCTTCCGGCTGTGACGCAGTTCGCAGCGCCGGGGCAGCGGATTCCGGTCCCGGAGAACGTGCATGAGCCGCTGGATCCGTAGTCTCAATTTCTCGACCAAGCTGCTGGTGATCATGATCGCCGGCATCTTTCCCCTCATCCTGCTGAGCGGGCTGTATCTGGGGCAGGAACAGAGCAACATCAACAATGTGCAGCGCGAGCTGGCGGGCCTCACGCGCTATCGCAACCTGCAGGCGATGCTGCTGCCGGTCGGTGTGCACGAGATCTGGAGTACCGCGGCGGCCGCCGGCGAAGGTGCCGCCGACAAGCTGCAGGCGGCGAGCGACGACCTCACGCGGGTGATGGTGCAGCAGGAGGCTGTGAACCAGCGCCTGGGGGCACAGAGCGATGAGGACGCGCATCACTGGAGCGAGGTCAAGGCGGCCTGGACCGCCATCAATGCCAGCAAGCCCGGTTCCGTCGCCGACGTCATCCGCATGCACAGTCGGCTGCGGCAGAAAATACTCGACTATCGCGATTACATCGCCGCCGACTCACGCCTGGTGCTCGACGGCGATCCGGTCACGCACTTCCTGCTCGATGCCACGGTCACGCAGATTCCGGACTATGAGAGCTACGTGACGCAGATGCGCTCGCATGCGGCCAGCGTCGGGGCGGCGGGCAAGGCCACGATCGCCGATGTGGAGCAGATCACGCGCGACCAGGTGCTCGCCCAGGGCGCGCTCGATGAGATCGAGGCCGACGTGCACCATGCCGCGGACAACGGCGCCGCCGGCGCCTCGATCCGCGCCGATGCGGACTCGGCGCTGACTCAGGTCAAGTCGGCCTTCGACGGCTTCACGCGCTACGTGAAGGAAAACGTCACCAGCGGCACGCTCAGCGATCCGCTGGACTCGGTGCTGCAGAACGCCTCACAGCTCACCGCGGCGATCGCGAGCTTTCACGATTCCATGCAGCATGCGGCCGAGCAGCAGCTCGAGCAGCGCGCCGCCAGCCTGCGTGCCACGCGCAATCACATGGCGCTGCTGGTGGTGATCGCAGTGGCGCTGGGCGTGGGCTTCATGGGAATGGTCATCCTCACCACGGTGAACGGCATGCACGCGGCCGTCAGCGTGGTCTCGCGCGTCGCCGAGGGCGACTACACCCAGCCGATCCTCTCGCAGGGAAGCGATGAGCTGGCGCAGATGATGCGTGCACTGCAGGCGATGCAGGCCAAGCTGAGCGGTGTGCTCAGCAGTGTCAAGGACAGCGCCATCACGGTGGCCACCGGCGCGCGCCAGATCAATGCCGGCACCTCGGATCTGTCGGCACGTACCGAGCAGCAGGCAGCCAACCTCGAGGAGACGGCCTCCTCGATGGAACAGATGACCGCGACGGTCAAGCAGAACGCGGATAACGCCAAGCTTGCCAACAAACTCGCGCAGGCGGCGCGCGATCAGGCCGAGCACGGCGGCTCGATCGTGGAGCAGACCGTGGCGGCCATGGCGGCCATCGATGTTTCCAGCAAGAAGATCGCCGACATCATCTCGGTGATCGACGAGATCGCCTTCCAGACCAATCTGCTGGCGTTGAATGCCGCGGTCGAAGCGGCGCGCGCCGGCGATCAGGGGCGCGGCTTCGCCGTCGTGGCCAGCGAGGTGAGAAGTCTCGCGCAGCGCAGTGCCTCGGCCGCCAAGGAGATCAAGGATCTGATCCACGACAGCGTCGGCAAGGTGGCCGAGGGCAGCCGTCTGGTCAGTGAGTCGGGCAGGCACCTGAACGAGATCGTCGCCTCGGTGAAAAAAGTCAGCGATGTGGTCGGCGAGATCTCCAATGCCAGCCAGGAGCAGGCCGCCAGCGCCGAGGAGATCAGTCGCGCGGTGCTGCAGATGGATGAGAGCACGCAGCAGAATGCCGCCATGGTGGAGGAGGCGAGCGCCGCGGCCGGCTCCATGAACGATCAGGCCGCGCGCCTGACGGAGCTGACGGCGTTCTTCCGCCTCGCCGAGCCGGCCGTGGATGCCGGGCATGCAGAGCCGCAGCGGGACGCGCGCCTCGCGGGTGATCGTCAGACGCTCTCCGGCCGTGCTGCCGGCGCGGCGGTGTCCGCGCGGCGGCGCGCGGTGGCGCGCGGGGCGCATGCAGCGCGGCGTGGCGCCGCTGCGCAGGGGCGCGAAGCGCCCGCCCCCAGGCCCGCACCGGGACCGCTGGCGCCCTCACAGGAGTTGCTGGGCGCCGCCTCGGGCGCGGATTGGGATGAGTTTTGAACAGCCATGAGGTGCAGGAACACCCTGGGAGTCTTAGCAGCATGAGCGCGTCCGCAAGCGAATCACTTGCTCCCGTGGCCGTGCAGCGCGATGCGAGCATGGAGGCCTTCGAATTCGTGCGGGCTTTGGCCACGCAGCTCTCGAGCCATGCGATCGAGCTGCCGAGCTTTCCCGATGTGGCCATGCGCGTGCACAAGGTGCTGTCCGACGAGCAGGTCAGCACCGATCGCATCGTGCGCGTGCTCGGTGCCGAGCCGATGATCGCCACGCGCGTGCTGACCATGGCCAACTCCGCCGCGCTCAATCCCGGCAGCAAGGCCGTCATGGAGCTGCGCGCGGCGGTCATGCGCCTGGGAATCGACGCGCTGCGCTCGGCGGTCATCAGCTTCGCCATGGCGCAGCTGCGGCTGGCGAAGAATTTCAAGGGCATCGAGCGGCACCTGAGTGCGCTTTGGCAGCACAGCGTGCTGGTCGCCTCGCTCTCCTACGTGATCGCGCGACGCGGCAATCGCGCCAATCCCGATACCACGATGCTCACGGGACTGCTGGCCGGCGTTGGCAAGCTCTACATCCTGACGCACTCCATGAGCCATCCGGCGCTGTTCGCCGACCAGGTGACCTACCAGCGCATCATCCGCGACTGGCACGCCAATATCGCCAAGGCGCTGCTGGAGAGCTGGGGCGTCGCCGACGAGATCGTCGATGCGGTGCATTGCTACGAGGATGAGTCGCGGGAGCTGCGCGGCAACAGCGCGGTGCTGGCCGATGTGCTGGAGGTCGCCGACATACTCTCGCTCTGCAAGGATGCGCCGGAACTCATGCGTGAGCGCCTGAAGGACCGCAAATCGATGGTGCGTATCGGCCTGGATCTGGAGAGCTGCCGGCGCGTGGTCAGTGAATCGCAGGAAGAGCTGTCCGCGCTGCGCGAGGCGCTCGGGAGCTAGGCTGGCTCGCCTGGTGCTGCGGCACGCACGTGCCCGGGACCGAGCTCGGACAGATCATTCACGCCCATCAGCGCCATGTCGCGCGAGATCTCCTGCGTCAGCAGGCGCGCGGCGTCGTGTACCAGGCCCGCGCCCCCGAGCGCGGCGGCGTACAAAAAGGGACGGCCGAGGAAGACGAATCGCGCGCCGAGGGCCAGCGCCTTGAGCACATCCGTGCCCCGTCGCACCCCGCCATCGAGCATCAGCAGCGTATCGGGCAGCCGCGCGGCGATCTGCGGCAGTACCAGCAGGGGCGCGATCGCGCCATCGAGCTGGCGCCCGCCGTGGTTGGAGAGAATCAGTCCGTCGGCGCCGCAGTCGCGCGCACGCACCGCGTCCTCGAGCGAGAGGATGCCCTTGACCACCAGCGGGCCCTTCCAGTGACGCCGGATCAGCTGCAGGTGTTCCCAGCAGAGCCGGTCGCGCGCGCCGAGCTCGCGCACGAGATTGCGCGACAGGATGGGGGGGCCGCGCGCGGCGTCCATGTTTTCAAAGTGTGGCATGCCGTGGACGCTCAACGTGCGCAGCAGCGTGCCGAACAGCCAGCGCGGGTGCGTGAGAGCCTCCCAGTAAAGCCGCGGTCCGGGCACCACGGGCAGGCTGAAGCCATTGCGCAGATTATTTTCGCGATTGGCCGGCACCGGCACGTCCGCCGTCAGCACCAAGGCTTCGTAGCCGGCAGCCGCGGCGCGCGCCACCAGCGCCTCGATACGCGCCGGATCGCCTGGTAGATAGGCCTGAAACCACGCAGCGCCTGCCGCCCGCACCTCCTCCAGGGCAATCAGCGAGGTCGCGCTGAGGATCATCGGCAGACCGGCCTGCTGCGCCCCGCGCGCGAGCTCAACGTCGCCGCGCCAGGCGCACAGCGCCGCGGCCCCCAGCGGCGCGATACCGAAGGGCGCCGCGTAGCTTCGTCCGAACAGCGTGACCGCCGTACTGCGCGCGCTGGTGTCGACCAGTACTCGCGGCAACAGCGCGTAGCGGGTAAAGCTGGCACGATTGGCGCGCACGGAGCCTTCCGTCTCCGCCCCGCCGGCGATGAAGCCAAAGATCATGCGCGGCAGGCGCCGGCGCGCGGCGCGCTCCAGATCATCGAGGGCCAGATACTGCGCACCGTGAGGGCGCAGCGGCG
>Ga0335075_10001029_pt1 | contig 47072 bp, 47 predicted proteins | sample Lox_Sample_24_FD_206723 | JGI IMG/M metagenome (GOLD analysis project Ga0335075, IMG submission 206723) | Soil microbial communities from Loxahatchee National Wildlife Refuge, Florida, United States - Lox_Sample_2.4 | ecosystem: Environmental > Terrestrial > Soil > Wetlands | place: USA... | reverse complement strand
GATCGCCTCCAAACTCTCTCGCCGCCTGTACAACGCCACGCAGTCGCGAATCCACGTGATCGTCACCCACGGGTTCCTGCGCTCGCTCGCGCGCCTGGACCTCGCCAAGTCGCGGGTGGGACGCTTCGAGCAGGCGTGAGCGGCGGCGGGCGCTTCAGTAGCGCTCGCCGCCGACCGCTCGCAGCTTCGCGCGGTCGTGCGTGGCGTGGATGCGGCGCAGCGTCCCCGAGCGCGAGCGTGTGACCAGCGATTCGGTGGTGGCGCCGCCGGCGCTCGGATAGCGCACGCCCTGGAGCACGTCCCCGTCGGTGATGCCGGTGGCGGAGAAGAACGCGTCCTCGCCGGCGACCAGGTCGTCGCGGTCGAGCACCCGCTCGAGGTCGTAGCCAGCCTCCAGCGCGGCGCTGCGCTCGTGCTCGTCGCGCGGCCACAGCCGCCCGAGCAGCTGGCCGCCGACGCACTTGACCGCGCACGCGGAGATCACGCCCTCGGGGGTGCCGCCGATGCCCCACAGCAGGTCCACGGGGGAGCGCTCGGTCACGGCCAGCAGCGCCGCGGAGACGTCGCCGTGCGGGATCAGGCGCACGCGCGCGCCGGCGTCGCGGATCGCGGCGATGCCCTGCTCGTGGCGCGGGCGGTCCAGCACGACGACCATCACGTCGCCCACCGGGCAGCTGCGGCGCTGTGCGATCAGCTTCACGGTCTCGCCCAGCGGGCGATCGAGGTCGAGCAGGTCCGCGATGTCGGGGGCGCCGGCCATCTTCTCCATGTACACGCACGGGCCGGGGTCGAACATCGTGCCGCGCCCCGACAGCGCGATCACCGCCAGCGCGCTGGGCATGCCGTGCGCGGCGAGCGTGGTGCCCTCCAGCGGGTCCACCGCGATGTCCACTTCCGGCGGCGAGCCATCGCCGATCTGCTCGCCGTTGGCGAGCATCGGCGCCTCGTCCTTCTCGCCCTCGCCGATCACCACCACGCCGTCCATCTGCACCGACTGCAGCATGTAGTGCATGCCGTCCACCGCCGCCTGGTCGGCCGCCTCCTTGTCGCCCCTGCCCACCAGCGGCGCGGCGGCCAGCGCGGCCGCCTCGGTCACGCGCACCAGCTCCAGCGCGAGGTTGCGGTCGGGGCGCTGGCGGGTCGGGTCGGGGCTCACGCGCGCAACCTATACCAGTGGGGGCACGCGCGGCGGCCGCGCTCGCTCAGCTGCTCGCCTTGGCCTGCGATCCGGCGCGCCGGCGCACACGCCGCAGGCGGCGCAGCGTGCGCCGCCCGAGCGACGGCCGCTTCGCCGGCCCCCGCTCGACCGGCTGGCCGAGGACTTCCGCGTGGCTCTTGTACGGGTCGGAGGCGTCGAGCAGGTGATCGGCCACGTACGTGCGCAGGTCGCGCTCGGAGGGCAGCTCGAGCCTCGTGGGGTCCAGTTTCGCCCGCCACGCGAAGGCGCCGCCGGCGACCTCGTCGGAGGAGTAGCTGAAGGCCCCGAACTTGCTGACCGCGTAGGGGATGCTGAGGAACAGGTAGTGGCGCGAGTACATCGAGCGCGGCGCCATCCGCAGCCCCGGGAAGCGCACCTGGTGGCCGTTGGAGTGTTTCAGCTCCACGGGGCCGTCCTGGCGCTTCCATGCGTTCATCCGGTGCGGGAATTTGGGCAGCACCGGGTAGTAGGAGCGCATCGTCTTCAGGAAGCCCGGGTGGTCGTGATCGGGCTCCTCGCGCGTGGGCACGAACGTCAGCTCCAGGAAGTTCACCGCGTTGTAGCCGGCCTCGTCGACCTCGGCGATCGACTGCGCGAGCGTGCGGCCCTCGTCCGGCGAGACGCGGAATTCGTCGGCGTCGACGTGGATGAACCAGTCGGCGTCGAGGTCCGCCACGAGCTCCTCCTTGCGCTCGAGCTGCCTCTGCAGGGCGAAGCGCCCGTCGCGCTGCAGCGTCTCGATCGCCAGCAGGTTCTTGCCCAGGCGGCGTTCGGCGATCGCGACCGTGCCGTCCGTCGATTCGTTGTCGATCAGGTACGCCGAGATTCCCTGCTCGGCGAGATGATCGAGATTGTCCCCGATGAAGCGCTCCTCGTTGTAGACCTGCAGGATCGCGATGATCTTCACGGCGCGCGCGACCATACCAGACACGCGCTGGGTCACTACGATCCTCGCAAAGCGCGCTGCGCTCTCTCACCGCACAGATCAAGGAGCAGGCATGACGCAGATCGGTTTCGTGGGGCTGGGCAAGATGGGCGGGAACATGGTTCACCGCATCCGCCGCGACTCCGAGCACGAGGTCGTGGCGTTCGATTTCGACGAGAAGGCCGTCAAGCAGGCGGTCAAGAACGGCGCCTCGGGAGCCGGCTCGCTGAAGGATCTCGTCAAGCAGCTGCAGCCGCCGCGGATCGTGTGGATCATGGTGCCGGCGGGCGGCCCCACCCAGGAGACGGTGGACAAGCTCGCCAAGCTGATGGAGCGCGGCGACGCGATCGTCGACGGCGGCAACTCGAAGTGGAGCGACGACAAGCGCCGCGCCGCGGAGCTGAAGCGCAGCGGCATCGAATACGTCGACGTGGGCGTCTCCGGCGGGGTGTGGGGACTGGAAGTGGGCTACTGCATGATGGTGGGCGGACCGCAGAAAGCGGTCCGGCGCCTGGCGCCGGTCCTCGACGTGCTCGCGCCGCAGACCAACAAGCAGAGCCGCGCCGCGATCGGCCCGCGCGGCTGGCTTCACTTCGGGCCGTCGGGCGCGGGCCACTACGTCAAGATGGTGCACAACGGCGTCGAGTACGGCCTGATGCAGGCGTACGCGGAGGGCTTCGACGTGTTCGACAAATGCGAGTACGAGCTGGACAACGCCAAGATCGCGCACCTGTGGGGCCAGGGCTCGGTCGTGCGCTCGTGGCTGTGTGAACTGGCCGCGCGCGCGTTCGAAGCCGACGGCAACGAATTGCAGGCGATCGAGGGCTACACCGAGGACTCGGGCGAGGGCCGCTGGACGATCGAGGACGCCACCGCCCACGACGTGCCCACGCCGGTGATCACCGCGTCGCTGTACGCGCGCTTTCGCTCGCGCGGCAACGGCGACTTCGCCGACCGCGTGCTGGCCTCGCTGCGCAACCAGTTCGGCGGCCACGCGGTCAAGAGCGCGCCGTCCGCGACGAGCGCCGCGGGCACGGGCGCCAAGGCCGGCGCCGGCGCGGGCAAAGCCACCGCGGCCAAAGCCGCTGCGGCCAAAGCGCCCGCAGGCAAGAAACCGTCGGGCGCGCCCGCCAAACGTCGCGGCGCGGGCGCCAAGCGCGCGAGCGCGAGCGCCAAATCCGCGCCGGCCCGCCGCGGAGGGCGCTGACGGTGGCCGTCACAGCCGGACAGCCCACGCCGCAGGCGATACCGGAGAACCCGCTGACCGCGGGCCTCGAGCGCCTGCCCGTGGCGCCGACCACGCTCGTGATCTTCGGCGCCACCGGGGACCTCGCGCGGCGAAAACTGCTGCCCGCCCTGTACAACCTCGCGCACGAGGGGGCGCTGCCCGAGCGCTTCCACCTGGTGGGCGTCTCGCGCAAAGAAAAAGAGAACGAGGACTACCGCGCCGAGTGCGAGGAGGCGATCCGGCGATTCTCGCGGCGCAAGCCCGACGACAGCGTGCTGGGCAGCCTGCTCGACAACGTCAAGTACGTGCCCGGCACCTTCGACGACGAGGCCGTGTACGCCGAGCTGGGAACCGTGCTGGACGAGTTCGAGAAGGAGGCGGGCGAGCCGCTGAACCGCGCGTTCTACCTGTCCACCGCGCCGAGCTTCTTCCCCGTCATCGTCGAGCGGCTGGGCAGCTCCAAGCTCGCCCACCACCAGACGGGGGAGGTGCGCCTGATCATCGAGAAGCCGTTCGGGACCACGCTGGAGGAGGCGCGCGCGCTCAACCGCAGCGTGCTAGCGATCTTCGACGAGGCACAGATCTACCGCATCGACCACTACCTGGGCAAGGAGACGGTGCAGAACATGCTGGCGTTCCGCTTCGCCAACGGCATGTTCGAGCCGCTGTGGAACCGCAACTACATCGACAGCGTGCAGATCACCGCCGCCGAGGACATCGGCATCGGCTCGCGCGCCGACTACTACGACAGCTCCGGAGCGCTGCGCGACCTGATCCAGAACCACATGCTGCAGCTGCTGTGCCACGTGGCAATGGAGCCACCGGTGAACTTCACCGCCGAAGAGGTGCGCAACGAGAAGGTCAAGGTGCTGCAGGCGATCCCCGAACCGCAACCCGAGGAGATCCCGCGGATGGCCGTGCGCGCGCAGTACGCGGCCGGGCACGCCGGCGGCGAGGACGTGCCCGGATACCTGGAAGAGGAGGGCGTGCCGCCGGGCTCGGTCACCGAGACCTACGCGGCGCTGCGCCTGGAGGTCGACAACTGGCGCTGGGCGGGCGTCCCCTTCTACCTGCGCACCGGCAAGCGCCTGGCGCGCAAGATCACCGAGATCGCCGTCACGCTCAAGCCGGTGCCGCACCTGGCGTTCAGCCAGGACGGCTCGCTGGGCGTGCAGCCCAACCAGCTCGTGCTGACGCTGCAGCCCAACGAGGGCGTGTCGCTGCGCCTGGGCGCGAAGATCCCGGGCACGCGCATGAGCATCCGCCCGGTGAACATGGAGTTCCTGTACGGCACCGCCTTCCTGTCGCAGTCGCCAGAGGCGTACGAGCGGCTGATCACCGACGCGATGCGCGGCGACGCGACGCTGTTCACGCGCAACGACGAGGTCGAGGCGCAGTGGCGCATCTGCGACCCGATCATCAAAAGCTGGCGTCCCGCCGAGCCGCAGGCGTCCGACTCGGAGGCGGGCGGGATACCTCAGTACCCAGCCGGCTCGCAGGGGCCGAGCGAGGCCGAGGAGCTGCTGCGCGAGGGCGACAGCTGGCGCGCGATCTGATGAGCGGCGCGGGCGCCGGCCGATGACCCGCGGGAGCGCGAGCTGATGTCCGGCCGCAGCGACGCCGTCTGGAGCGAGGAGGGCACGACGCCGGACGCGATCGAAGCGGCGCTGCGCGAGCTGCTGGTGGAGGTGCACGCCGAGAACGACCACTTCGTGCCCGCGCGCGTGCTCAACATGATCGCGTTCGTCGACCGCCAGTGGAGCGGCGAGATCGCCAACCGCCTGCGCGGCGTCGGGCGCTACAACGCCTCGCGCACGCTCGTGCTCGCCTACGAGCCCCGTCGCGAGCGCCTGGACGCGCGCGTGATGATCGCCTCCGACGCAGCGCCCGGCCCGGGGGAGCTGGCGCTGCTGCACGAGACGGTGATCGTGGAACTCGGCGACCGCCACCTGGACGACCTGCTGACGATCGCCGACCCGCTCGTGGTCACCGACCTGCCCACGCTGCTGTGGTCGCCCCACGGCCATCACGAGATCGTGTCGGAGCTGCTGCCGCTGGCGCAGGCGGTGATGGTCGACTCGGTCGACGAGCCGATCGCGCGCGAGGCCGTCGAGCGCGCGTGCGAGCTGAGCGCGCAGGCGTACGTGGTCGACCTCGCGTGGCTGCGCTCGACGCCCTGGCGCGAGCGCGTGGCGGCGCTGTTCGACCCCGCATGGCTGCGACGGGAGCTGCACACGATCACCGGCATGACCGTGCGCCACCATCCGACCTCGACGGTCGCCGCGATGCTGCTCGGCGGCTGGCTCGCCTCGCGCCTGCAGTGGCGGCCCAGCCCGCTGCTCCCCAGCGGCGAAGCTCTCGTGGGCGACGCCCACGCCAGCCGCCAGCACGTGTCGCTGCGCCTGGAGGCCGCGCCCGAGCTGCAGGTGCCGGGCCTGGAGAGCCTCACGCTGGAGACCGCCTCGGGCATGAGCCTGCGCCTCAGCCGCGGGTCCGGCGGGCTGCGCGCGCTGCGCCGTGACGAGCGCGGCGAGGAACGCGAATGGACGATCCCCGGCGCCTCGCGCGGCGAGCAGGGGGTGCTCGGCGAGGGCATCCGCCAGGCGCTGCTGCGCGACCCCACGTACGTGCCCGCCCTGCAGGCCGCGCGGGCGATGCTGCCATGACGCGCCTGACGGCGTGCCCGGACGCCGAGACCGTCGCCCGGCGAGCGGCCGCGCACGTGGAGCGCCAGCTGCAGCGCGCGCGCGAGGAGCGCGGCATCGCCCACCTGGCGCTCAGCGGCGGGACCACGCCCGGTCGAACATACGAGCTGCTGGGAGCGGACGCGCAGGACCTGAGCGGCGTGGAGCTGTGGTTCGCGGACGAGCGCTGCGTGGGGCCGGAGGACGAGCAGAGCAACTACCGGCTGGTGGCGCAAACGCTGCTGGCGGGCGCCCGCGTGCCCGACGAGCGGGTGCATCGCATGCCCGGTGAGCTGGGCCCGGACGAGGGCGCTGCCCGCTACGCGCAGGAGCTGGCGCAGCGCGTGCCCGCGCAGCGCGCCGGCGAGGCTCGGGGCTCGGCGGCCGGCGCGCACGCGCTGCCGGTGCTCGACGTGGTGCTGCTGGGAATCGGCCCGGACGGCCACGTCGCTTCGCTGTTCCCGGGGTCCCCCACGCTGGACGCGGGCGAGGAGGCCGTGTGCCTGGGCGTGAGCGACTCGCCGAAGCCCCCGCCCGAGCGCATCACGCTGAGCCTGGCGGTGCTGCGCGCGGCGCGCGAGTGCGTGCTGCTGGCCACCGGCGCGTCCAAGGCCGACGCGGTGGCGGCCATGCTGGCGGAGCCCTCGCGGCACGTGCCAGCGAGCCTGCTCAGGCGCGAGCGCCTGACGGTGCTGGTGGACGACGCGGCCGCCCCCGCCGGGCGGCGGGCGTGAGCGCTGCCGGCGAGCGGGCTTTCGCGGACCGCGCCGCCGGCGACGCCGCCGCGAACGAGATCGTGCTCGTGCGCCACGCGCAGACCGAGTGGAGCCGCGACGGGCGCCACACCGGGCGCATCGACGTCCCCCTGACCGAGGAGGGCCGCAGCGCGGCGGCCGGCGCGCTGGCCGAGCGCCTGCGCGGGCGCGAGTTCGCGCTCGTGCTCGTCAGCCCGTCGACGCGCGCGCGAGAAACGTGCGAAAGGTGCGGGCTGGCCTCGCAGGCCCAGCTGCGCCCCGACCTGCTGGAGTGGGACTACGGCGAGTACGAGGGGCTGACCACCGCGCAGGTCCGCGCGCAGCGCCCCGGGTGGTGGCTGTGGCGCGACGGCTGCCCCGGCGGCGAGAGCGCCGCCGACGTGGGAGCGCGGGCCGATCGCGTGATCGCCGAGCTGGGCGCGCTGGAGGGCGACGCGGCGGTGTTCTCCCACGGGCACCTGCTGCGCGTGCTCGGCGCACGCTGGGTCGGGCTCGCCCCGGCCTACGGCGGGCGCATGGCGCTGTCGACGGCGGCGACGTGCGTGCTGGGGTGGGAGCGCGAGCGCGCGGTGATCGCGCGCTGGAACCACAGCGCGTAACGCCTGTACCGCTCCGCGGACTTTCCTACTAGAGTGACCCACCACAGCGAGCCATGGCAGCCCGCGCGGTAAAGCCCTCCCCTGTCTCACCCGACGCCGCGCGTGTGCTCGACGCGCTGGACGCGGCGCGCACGCGCACTCTGGCGCTGGTGCAGGGGCTGAGCGAGGAGCAGCTCACGCGCGTGCACTCCCCGATCATGAGCCCGCTCGTGTGGGACCTCGGGCACATCGCCGCATACGAGGACCTGTGGATCGCCCACCGCCACGGCGGCCTGGGGCTGCTGCGACCAGAGCTGGCGGCGCTGTACGACGCGTTCGAGACCCCGCGCGCGATCCGCGGCGAGATCGCGGCCCTAGGCCCGGCGGACGCGCGCGCGTACATGGCGCAGGTCAGCGCGCGCACCGCGGAGGTGATCCGCACCCGCGGCGCGGGCGACGGCGTCGTGTGCGAGATGGTCGTGCGCCACGAGCTGCAGCACGGCGAGACGATGCGCCAGACGATGGCGATCGCCGGCCTGCTGCCGGCGCGCGAGCGCCGGCTGACGGACGCCTGGCTGGAGCTCCCCGCGGGCGACTTCGCGATGGGCGCCGCCGCGGACGGCTTCGCCTACGACAACGAGCGTCCGCGCCACACGGTCGAGCACTCCGCGTTCGCGGTAGCGCGCCGCCCGGTGACCAACGCGAGCTGGCTGCGCTTCAGCGAGGGCGGCGGCTACGAGCGGCGCGAGTGGTGGTCGCGCGAGGGCTGGGCGTGGAAGGAGCAGCAGGACATCACCCATCATGCGGCGATCGCGGCTGGCCGGCCGGAGGCGCCCGTGTGCCACGTCTCCTGGTTCGAGGCCGACGCCTTCGCGCGCGCGCACGACGCGCGCCTGCCCACGGAGGCCGAGTGGGAGAGGGCGGCGACCTGGACCCAGGAGGGCGAGGGCCGGGCCATCGCCCCGGCGCCGCACGCGCGGGCGCGCCGCGAGCCCGGCGGCGGCGCGCCGAGCGCCGGCCTGGCCGGCGTGGGACGCGTGTGGGAGTGGACCGCGTCCACCTTCCACGGCTATCCCGGGTTCGTCGCGCATCCCTATCGCGAGTACTCGGAGGTGTTCTTCGGCGAGGACTACCGCGTGCTGCGCGGGGGCTCGTGGGCGACCCACCCGCGCGTGGCGAGCGTCACCTTCCGCAACTGGGACCTGCCGCAGCGGCGCCAGATATTCGCGGGCGTGCGCCTGGCGAGGGACGTGTGATGGCCTCCTCGCGCGAGCAGCCGCAGCTGGCCGAGCCGGCGATTCGCGTGGAGTCCCACCTCGACGGCAGCCACGAACGCTCGCTCGCCGACGACGTCCTCGACGGGCTCACGCGGCCGTTCAAGGAGCTGCCCCCCAAGCACTTCTACGACGCGCGCGGCGCGCAGCTGTTCGACCGCATCTGCGAGCTGCCCGAGTACTACCCCACGCGCGCGGAGAGGGCGATCCTCGAGCTGCACGCCGAGCGCGTGGCGGCGCTGACGGGCGCGGTCGAATTGGTCGAGCTGGGCTCCGGCACCGCCGCCAAGACGCGCGTGCTGCTGGACGCGCTGCACGCGGCGGGCACGCTCGAGCGCTACGTGCCGGTGGACGTCACCGAGAGCATGGTCCGCGACTGCGCGCACGAGCTGACCAGCGAGTACCCCGGGCTGCGCGTGCACGGCGTGATCGGCGACTTCGAGCGCCACCTGCCGCACGTGCCACCGCCGCTGGGCCCGCGGATCGTGGCGTTCCTCGGCGGCACCATCGGCAACTTCCCGCCCGGCACCCGCCGCCGCGTGCTGCGCCAGATCGCGGGCATCCTCGGCGGGGACGGCTATCTGCTGATGGGCACGGACCTGGTCAAGGACCCGCACGTGCTGGAGGCCGCCTACGACGACACGCAGGGCGTGACCGCCGAGTTCAACCGCAACGTCCTGCGCGTGCTCAACCGCGAGCTGCGCGCCGACTTCGACCCGGAGGACTTCGAGCACGTGGCGCTGTTCGACACGCAGAACGAGTGGATCGAGATGCGCCTGCGCGCGCGTCGCGAGCACACGACGCTCGTGCGCGACCTCGACCTGCCGGTGCACTTCGACGAGGGCGAGGAGCTGCGCACGGAGATCAGCGCGAAGTTCACGCGCGCGCGCGTGCGCGGCGACCTGGAGGCCGCGGGCATGGAGCTGGTGCACTGGCTGACCGACCCGGACGAGCTGTTCGCGCTGTCGCTGTCGCGCGCGGACCAATAGGCTTGGGCGCGTGAACATCGACGGCAGCGCGGCGCTCGTCACCGGCGGCGCATCGGGATTGGGCGAGGCGACCGCGCGCGAGCTGCACGCGCGCGGCGCGGTCGTGACGATCGCCGACGTCAATGCCGAGAAGGGCCAGGCGCTCGCGTCCGAGCTGGGCGTCGAGTTCGTGGCGTGCGACGTGCGCGAGGAGAGCCAGGTGCAGGCTGCGGTGGACAAGGCTGCGGCCGCGCCGGGCGGCCTGCGCATCGCGGTCGCGTGCGCGGGCACCGGCTGGGCGCAGAAGGTCGCCGGCTCCAAGGGACCGCACCCGCTGCTGCCGTTCGAGACGATCGTCGCGATCAACCTGATCGGCACGTTCAACCTCCTGCGCCTGGCGGCCGCCGCGATGATCGCCACCGAGCCCGGTGAGGACGCCGAGCGCGGCGTGTGCGTGCAAACCGCCTCGATCGCCGCCTTCGACGGCCAGGTCGGGCAGATCGCCTACTCGGCGTCCAAGGGCGGCGTGGTAGGCATGACGCTGCCCGCCGCGCGCGACCTCGCGCAGCACGGGATTCGCGTGAACACGATCGCGCCGGGCCTGTTCGACACGCCGCTGCTGGCCGCGCTGCCCGAGGAGGCGCGCCAGAAGCTCGGCGCGGGCGTTCCCTTCCCCTCGCGCCTGGGCCAGCCGGCGGAGTACGCGCAGCTGGCGTGCCAGATCGTGGAGAACCGCATGCTCAACGGCGAGACGATCCGCCTCGACGGCGCGCTGCGGATGCCGCCGCGCTAGCGCGCGCGGGTGAAGCGCAGCATCGTCGAGTCCGCGCCCGGGGCGTCGGCGGCGTGCCCGAGCGTGTCCAGCGTGCCCAGCGCCTGCGTGCTCAGCCCGTGCGCCGCGGCCAGGTCCTCGTAGAACGCGCGCGGCCGGGCGATCACCGGAAAGCCCAGCCACTCGCCCTGCTGCTCGCGCTGCTCGCTGAGGCCGACGTTCGCGTAGAAGACGCCGTCGTCGGCCAGCTCGCGCGCGACCAGGCCGAAGCACGCGTCGACGATCTCATCGCGCATGTGGAACAGCACCGAGAACGCCCACGCGACGTCGACGCGCTCGCGCAGGCTCACCTGCGCCGGGTCCTCGGCGCAGATCAGCGTCGGGCGCTTGCCCTCCAGGCCGGCGCCGGACAGCTCCTTGCGCGCCTGCACCAGCGCCTCCGCGCGCGCCTCCACGCCCACGTAGCCGCCGGGCTGCAGGTACTCGATCAGCGGGATGCCGCCGCGCAGCGTCCCGCATCCGATGTCCAGCAGGCGCGACTCGGGCGAGAGGCCGTGCGCGGTCAGGAACTCGAACTGGAAGCGCCTCTGCACCTTCCACATGCGCGGCGGCCCGACGAGCGCGTGGCGCCGCGAGGACGGGCTGGCGAGCATCAGCGCGCGCCGGCGGCCCGCTCGCAGCACCCTGCCGAGGGCGCCGCGCGCACCCGCCCGCCTGGCGTCTGGACGCGCGCCGGGCACGTTACCCGTCAGGCCAGCCGTTCGACGAGCATCGCCATGCCCATGCCACCGGCCACGCACATCGACTCGACGCCGTAGGTGACGTCCAGCGTCTCCAGGTCGTTGAGCAGCGTGGTCATGATGCGCGCGCCGGTCATGCCGAAGGGGTGGCCCAGCGCGATCGCGCCGCCGAACGGGTTGAGCTTCTCCTCGGGGATGCCCAGCTCCTCTTTGCACGGCACGATCTGCGCGGCGAACGCCTCGTTGATCTCCACCACGTCGATGTCGGAGATAGTCATGCCGGTGTTCTTCAACAGCGCCTGGATCGCGGGGATCGGCCCGAGCCCCATCACCTCCGGGCGGATCGCCGCGACGGTCGAGGCGACGATCCGCGCGCGCGGCGTGTACCCCTCGGCCTTGGCCTTCTCCTCGCTCATCACCAGCAGCGCCGCGGCGCCGTCGTTGAGCGGACAGGAGTTGCCGGCGGTGACGCTGCCGCCCTCCTTGAACACGGGCTTGAGCTTGGCGAGCACCTCCATCGTCGTGCCCGCGCGCGGGCCGTCGTCCTTGCTGACGACCGTCTCGGGCACGTCGATCTCGTTGCCCTCCTTGTCCACGTCCTTGTGCGCGGGCACGGTCACGGGCACGATCTCCTTGTCGTAGTGCCCGGACTCCTGCGCGGCGACCGCGCGCGACTGCGACACCACCGCCCATTCGTCCTGTGCCTCGCGACTGACTTTCTTCTCCTCGGCGACGTTCTCCGCGGTCATGCCCATCGTGATGTACGCGTTGTACAGCGAGCCCTCGGAGCCGTCGAGCTTGGGGTGGAACTCGAACGGCGCGCCCGGCGCGGTGCGCGAGACGGCCTCCACGCCGGCGGCGACGTAGGTGTCGCCCTCGCCGGCCTTGATCGCGTGGAAGGCCATGCGCGTGGTCTGTAGCGAGGAGGCGCAGAAGCGGTTGACGGTGCAGCCCGGCACGTGGTGGTCGATGCCCGCGAGCAGCGAGGCGATGCGCCCGATGTTGTAGCCGGTCTCGCGCTCGCCGTAGCCGCAGCCCATCATCACGTCGCCGATCGAGGAGCCCTCGCCGAGCTGCGGGTTGCGCTCCAGCAGGGCCTTCAGCGGCACCGCCGCGAGGTCGTCGCCGCGGACGGTCTTCAGCGAGCCCTTGGCCGCGCGTCCGATTGGCGTGCGAATGGCGTCGACGATCACTGCTTCTGGCATGTGGGCTCTCTCCTTGGTGCGTTGCGCGCCCGGCTGGCTGCCTGTGCGCCCGGCGGGGGTGCCGGGCGGAGACGCGTGGCCGCGCCCATCCTATGCGATCGCCGTGCTCACGCCGGGGGCGGTAGTGGGTCAGTTTCAATCGAGAGCGCGGCGATCTCTTGGAGGGTCCAGACATGATCGGCTACGCTGGCCGCCATCGCGGGGTCCGGAGAGGGGTTCTTGAGGCTCATCTGCGGGCGAGCGAAGTTGTAGACCGGCGGGCTGTAGCGCCGCCCGTCGCTCGGGTCGCTGCTGTAGGTCTTCCGGAGCATCGCCCAATCGACGTTCTTGTCCTTCACGGCGACGAAGTTCCATCTCGTCGCACTCGATGGTCGTGCAGGGCAAATCGACCAGCCTCGCGTGCTGGTAGGCGCTGCACACGCTGCCCAAATCCACGAGCAGTTTTGTGATCGTGTTGTTGGCCGCCCCGGTGATTCGCACCGTGGCCCGGATGCTCATGCCCTCGGTCAGGCAGCCGACTACGTGGCGCGCTTCTCGGTGGACAGCCTATTCATCCTGACCATTATGTGAGGCATCGGGACGGAAAGGAAGGCATCCTCATGTATGCTCATCGCATGGCAACCACCGTGCCTGGCGCCGACAAGGACGCGGGCGCCCCGGCAACTACGGCTTCAGCGAAGTTCGCGGCCTATGGCGCAGCCCTCAAGGAAGCGGGCGTGGGAGAGGACGATCTGCGTCTACTCCGTGAGCTGGCGGAACTCAACGCGCTTACGCGGCCGGTCGAGGCACCACCGCCGACCCGCATCCTCCTTTAGCCCGACAGCTGAATTGCATCCCGATCCGCGAAGATCTTCGCTGGCGGGCTTTCAAGGGCGGATGTCTGGACGAAGATCTCCATTCGGACGTATATCTCCCAGATCGTCTGCCAAAGTGCGTCGTCTTTCTCCAGCACCTGTACGTCGAGTTTCAGCTCGTCACGGGACTCCTCGGCCCCAATCATTCGTCCGTGTGAGAACCGCTTGTTGGCTTGCGAAAGATTGTCGGCGATGCGCGCAGCGGCCCGACCGAGCGCCCGTGAATCGGCATCCTTCATGATGCGCGGAAGCATGTACTTCCGTAGGTGCTTGCTGACCATGTCCTTGCCGAACTTCAGCTCTCGTTCCATCTCTGCGATCCACGCTGCCGACATATCGGGGGCGTTCAGCAGCTGAAGGTGGCCGATGACCGGCTCATTGTTCTTCTGCGCCTTCGCGACGCCTTCGAGGACGCTCTTTTGGCCGTCAAGAAATGATTGCGCCGACATAAAGCGCACCATCCCGCCGATGTTGACCGGCACCTGCGGGTCGATCGGGCCTAGCTCAGATAGGTAGCCCATAACGATCTGGTCAGCGCACACCGCCGTCATCGTCGCGGCACTCTTTGCCATGTTGGGGACCACGACGCGAAACTCTCCGCCGCACACCGCCCGACACGCAGCCACAATCTTCTCGGCCGTCTGAGCGTTGCCACCGGGACTATTGACCCAGAGGTCAAGGTTCTCGGTCTTACTCTCCCGTTCGAGGAGTGCGGTGATCGGCGCCACATCTGACGGCTGCATTGCTGCGTTGGGGTGCTCGATCTTTGCGAAGTAGGCGACGAGCCGTCGTCCTTTCGTCAGCGACGCATAGCGAGCGAACAGCTCTCCATTGCGGAGCAGGATTCGCTCGCGATTGGTCTGGTGCGAGCGGGCCGTCAGCTCTTCAGCCTCGCGAGCGTCTTCCAAGACGCGGGCGAGTAGCTGAGGGTCGCGTCCCGTCTTTTCGGCCGCCACGATCCGCGAGTCTACCCATCAGGCCATGACGCCATGGTGGACTGCCTTGCAGCTACTTGTTGTGCCACCGCGCAGGGGCTGCCTTGCGCGCAATGGCCGGATCGCTACTCAGGCGTCAGTCTGTCGGCCCTGGCCATGCCGCCCTTGCGCCCGCTGACCTGTGCGGCTGACGGTTTCTCCTGCTCTTGCGTGGCGTGCTGCACCACGTGGTAGGCCATCTGGTTGAGGTCGGCCATCGGGAGGATCGTACCGCGCCAATCGGCTGCGGCTACGCTGTTGGGACGATGACCCGTCCGCGACAACGGCCGATCTACGTCGCCAACGTGCTCGGCTGGGTCGGGTTTCGGGCGTTCATGTCGGCTGGCATCCTCACGGCGTTGCTCGTCATCGCCGCGCATCCGGCGGAGCCGATCTGGATCGCTGCCTGGGTCTTGCTCACGCTGCTGATCGGGGTCATCGACATGCGTCAGTCGCTCCCGCGCTGGTTCGATTGGTTTCGCGGCTGGCCGCCCCGGTCAAACTGAGCCACTACGCCGGGGGCCACGCGCTGGGCGTGGGCTCTCCCGGCACCCGCCGGCGGCTGCTCGCGCGGCGCGGTAGCCGCCCCCGCAGGGCGCCCTGAAGCCCGTGGCGCAGGCGCGCGCTGTCGAGCGCGCAGGCGAGCGCCAGCTCGGCGCCTCCGCGCAGGCGCCGGCCGTTGACCAGGTCGGTGGCGCCCGCCCTGTACCAGTACATGCCCCACACCCGCTTGCGCCGCATCAGCCGCCGCCACGCGGGCTCGGCGGCGAGCTGCGCGGCGAACTGCTCCTTGCTGACGGGGGACTGGCCGCGGGCGCGCCTGCGCTGGTTCTCGGCCAGGCGCGTGACGTTGCGGTGGCGCTCCCAGAACAGGTCCAGCTGCATGGAGCCGGCGCGCTTGCGGTAGTAGACGAGCCGCTCGGGCAGGTTCATCACGACCCCGCGCTCAGCCATGCGGCAGAAGAGGTCGAACTCGTTGGCGGCTCCGTACTCGTCGGTGCGGTAGCCGCCGAGGGCGTCGTAGTCCGCGCGCGAGTACATGATCGAGGAGTGGATCGCGAAGAACAGTCCGCCCCTGTGCCTGACAGCCTCGTACTCGCGCTCGCTGGTGGGGCCCATGACCGCCGCGGAGATGACGCGCTTGCGGTCGTTGATGTTGTAGCCGTGCGTGCCGAGCAGCGCGATCCGCCGCCCGCCCGTCCAGGCGCGGACGAACTCGATCTGGCGCTCGAGCTTGGCCGGCGCCCACACGTCGTCGGAGTCGCAGATCGCGATCCAGTCTCCCTGCGAGGCCGCGATGCCGGTGTTGCGCGCGGCGGCGTCGCCGGAGTTGGACGCCAGGCGCACGTAGCGGACGGGGATCCCGTGCGCGCGCCCGGCGGCGAACTCGCGCACGAAGCCCTCGACGTCCTGCTCGGAGGCGTCGTCGCTGACGACGATCTCTCCCGGGCGCGCGGTCTGGCCGACGATCGACTCGAGCGCGTCGCCGATGCGCTCGAGGTCGTTGAAGGTGGGCACGACGACCGACAGCGACGCCGCCCGCGGGGGCTCAACCGATGCTGTCATAGCCCCACAGCGTCACCAGGTCGCGGTCGAGGTACTCGCTCACGGCCTCGACCTCGGGCTTGAAGCGGCGGCGCAGCTCGCCCAGCAGCTGCTCGTCCGGCGGGCGTGGGCTGCCGAACATGATGCGGTTGCGGATCGCCACCGCCGACTGGCGGCTCAGCCGCCGCGGCGCGAGCGTCCTGGCGGTCGCCTGCACGGCCCTGGGCAGCGGCCCCTCGCCGGCGGCCAGGCCGTGCACCAGCGCGTGCATGCGTGGCGAGCGCACGCGCACGGTGGGGTTGGACTGCCTCAGCGCGATCGGCTGCGTGTCGTCGATCTCCAGGAAGCGCTGGACCCTGCGCACGGTCGCCTCGTTCTCGCGCCGGTAGTCGTCGTAGATCAGCACCAGCACGCGCTCTGGCGGGAAGCGCGCGTGGTAGCGGCGCAGCTGCTCGACGTAGCGGACGTACTCGGAGTACAGCGTGCCGTGCGGGCCCCAGAAGCGGTTCTCCGGCAGCGACCGTCCGGCGCGGCGCTCGGCCTCCAGGGCGAGCGCCTTGCGCATGTCCTTCTCGGGCTCGATGTAGATCTGCACGAACTGCAGGTGCAGCGAGTGCAGGAAGCTGGCGGGCTCGCGCAGGATCGCGATGATGCGCGCCTGCGGCGCCAGCTCGGCGATGCGCGCGGCGGCCGTGCGCGACCACAGGTAGGGGGCGGACGCCTCGCCGGCGCGCTGGTCGGGCGTGGCGCCGGCGAACAGCGACAGGTACTCCTCCAGCGAGCCGGGGGTCCAGCCGAAGCTGCGCGGCGTGGCCGCGGGCGGGCGCAGCTCGTCGGCGAGGAAGTACGGCTCCTTGACGGCCGAGGGATAGACCTGCGGGTGGCCTTTGAGCATGTCCCACAGCGCGGTGGTGCCGCTCTTGGGATGGCCGACGATGAAGAAGTCGGGGAGCCGCCGCCGTGGCGGCGGCTCAGTCGATGCGGTCATAGCCCCACAGCGCCACGAGGTCGCGGCCCAGATACTCGCTGAGCGCCTGCACCTCGCCCTTGAAGCGCCGGCGCAGCTCGAGCATCAGCTGCTCGTCGGTGGGCGGCGTGTCCACGTAGCGCACGCGCCGCCAGGCCACGCCGAGCGCGCTGTCGTCGGTGAGCGCCCCGGGCGTGAGCGCTTGCAGCGCTCGCCACACGGGTCGCCCTGCACGGCTGCGGCGCAGCATGAACAGCGCGCGCATCAGCTGGTCCAGGAGCACGTAGCGGGGGGTGCGCAGCGACTCCAGCTCGACGGCGGCGACAGGCAGCGTGTCCTCGACGTCGAGGAAGCGCAGCACCTGGCGCACGGTGCCCTCGTTGTCCGCCCGGAAGTCGTCGTAGATCAGGACCAGCACCTGCTCGGGCGGGAACACGGCGTGGTAGCGGCGCAGCTGCTCGACGAAGCGGATCAGCTCCGAGTACATCAGCACCGCCGGGAACTGCGACAGCAGCGGCACGCGCCTGCCGTTGCGCCTGTCCTCCTCCAGCGCGAGCGCCTTGCGGAAGTCCTTCTCGGTCTCGTCGTAGTTGCGCAGCGCCTGCAGGTGAACGGAGCGCAGCAGCGCCGCGGGCTCGCGCAGGATCGCGACGATGCGCGCGTCCGGGCGAACGGCGGCGATGTTGCGCGCGGCCAGCGACGAGCGCAGGTAGGTGGGCGAGGCCTCTCCGACCCGCTGGCCGGGGCGCGCGCCGGCGAACAGCGCCAGATAGCCCTCGGCGGTGGTCGGGTGCTTGCGCCTGCTGGACGGCGGGCGCCAGTAGCGGGTGCGCCTGTCGGGGGCGAAGTAGCGCGGCTCCTTCACCGGCATGTGGATCTGCGGGTGAGCGACCAGCATCCGGTACAGGGCGGTGGTGCCGCACTTGCCGTGGCCGACGATGAAGAAGTCGGGATACCTGCGATCCGGCTCGTGCCCGGCGACGGGCGCCGTCGCCTGTGGGGCCTCAGCCGACATCGTCGTATCCCCACCGCGCCACCAGGTCGCGGCCGAGGTACTCGCTCAACGCCTGCACCTCCGGCTTGAACCGGCGACGCAGCTCGCGTGCGAACCGCTCGTCGGGAGCCTGCGGTGCGGTGAACGCGACGCGGCGCCACCTCGAGCGCACGCTGCCGCGCAGGCGCGCGGGGGTGAGCGTGCCGGCGGCTCGCGAGAGGGCGCCCGCGAGCGCCACGTTGCGCAGCGCGATCCGCCGCAGGCGCACCAGCGAGTGCAGCGGCGTCAGGCGCAGGTCGCGCGAGGGCAGCGTCCTCACGCGCCCGACCGGCGGCGTGTCGTCGAGGTCGAGGAAGCGCAGCACCCGGCGCACGGTCGCGTCGTTGTCGGCGCGGAAGTCCTCGTAGATCAGCACCAGCACCTGCGCGGCGGGATACACCGCGTGGAAGCGGCGCAGCTGCTCGACATAGCGGACATGGTCGGTGTACAGGAGGTCGGCGGGCGTCTTGCAGCGGCGCGGGACGCGCCGTCCCTCGCGCCGCGCCTGCACCAGCTCGATCGCCTTGCGAAAGTCCTTCTGCGACTCGTTGTAGCCGCGCACGGACTGCAGGTGAAACGAGCGCAGGAAGCTCACGGGCTCGCGCAGGATCGCGATGATGCGGGCATCGGGGCAGACCCGCGCCATGCGCTCGGCGGCGACGCTCGAACGCAGGTACACGGGCGTCGCCTCGCCGATCAGCTGGTCCGGTCGGGCGCCGGCGAACAGCTCGAGGTAGCCGTCGAGCGTGCGCGGGCGGCGTCCGGGGACGTCGCTGAGGCGACCGCCCTCGATGTCGATGTCCTCGATCGCGAAGAAGCGCGGCTCCTTGGCCGGCATGTGGATCTGCGGATGGTTGCCCAGCATCCTGTGCAGGGCCGTGGTGCCGCTCTTGGCGTGGCCGACGATGAAGAAGTCCGGGACGCGCCTGCCGGCCTGCTCGTCGAGCGCGCCCCCCGCCCGCCGCTCCGAAACCGGTCGCTCCGTCGACACAGTCATCGCCGCCTGAGAATACCAGCCGCCCTTGGGCCTAAAGGTCCAAACGGCTGACCCCCAGCTCGTCGAAGCCGACGTGGTGGGCCAGCTCGTGGCGCACCGTGCGCGTGACCTGGTCGCGCAGCTCCTCCGCGTCGTGGCCGAAGTCGCGCCGGAGCGTGTCGCGGAAGATCACGATGCGGTCGTGGGCGTTCTCGCGACCGATCGAAGATCGGCCAGCGCCGTCGCCCTGGTAGAGGCCGTAGGCGGGCGGGTGGGGCCCCTTCCTGCCGCCGTCGGAGATCACGACGGCGACGTGCGCCAGCGCGTTCTGCAGGAGGTCCGGCAGGTCGTCGAGCGCGTCGCGCACCAGCTCCTCGAAGTCGCTGTCGTTGAGCGGGTCCAGCTCCATGAACTCGTCTTCGTCCGGCGCCACCGCGAGCCCTTCGCGGGCCAGCTCCTCGGCGTTGCGCACGATCTCGTCGAACTCGACCTCGGACTCCGGGTCGCGCCAGCCGCCCATGTGCACGGCGATGAACGCCACGCTGCCCATCAGCGCGGCCGCGACGATCACGCCCAGTGCCACGTCCTCCAGCGCGCGCACCACGCCGATCGAGCTGAAGCCCTGCCCGACGACGAGCACGACCAGCCCGACGGACATGGCGACGAGCGCCGCCACGCCGACCCGGCGAAGGTGACTGGAGGATCCGGGAGGCTGATACGCGGGCATCGCCGGAGCTCGCCTGAGGTCCTATTTAAGGGTGCGGGCGATCACGAGCCGCTGTATCTCGTTCGTGCCCTCGTATATCTGGGTGATCTTGGCGTCTCGCATCATGCGCTCCAGCGGGTACTCCTTCACGTAACCGTACCCGCCCAGCACCTGGACCGCATCCACGGTCACGGCCATCGCCGTGTCCGAGCAGTACACCTTGGCCATGGAGGAGTACTTGGCGCGCTGCGGATGGCCCTGGTCGGCCATCGCGCACGCCTTGTACAGCAGCTCGCGACCGGCGGCCGTGCGCGTTTCCATGTCGGCGAGCTTGAACTGGATCCCCTGGAACTCGTTTATCGCCCTGCCGAACTGGCGCCGCTCGCGCGCGTAGGCGACGGCGTAGTCGGTCGCCCCCTGGGCGATGCCCACGGCCTGCGCGGCGGCCCCCAGGCGCGTGCGCTCGAGCGTGCCCAGCGCGACCGACAGCCCCTTGCCGACCTCGCCGATGACGTTCTCGTGGGGGACGCGGACGTCCTCGAAGATCGGCTGCCCGGTGGGCGAGGCGCGAATCCCGAGCTTGTGCTCGAGCTTGCCTACGCTGAACCCCGGGCGGTCGGCCTCGACCACGAACGCGGTCATGCGGCGGTTCTCGCGGTCGGTGACCGCGAAGCAGATGTAGAAGTCGGCGATCCCCAGGTTGGAGATCCAGTTCTTGGTGCCGTTGATCACCCACTCCTCGCCGTCTTTGACGGCGGTGGTCCTCATGCCGGCCGGGTCCGAGCCGGCCTCGGGCTCGGACAGCGCGAACGCGGGGGACCACTCGCCGCTGGCGCACCTCGGCAGGAAGCGCTCCTTCAGCTCCTCGGAGCCGAACAGCTGGATCGGCAGCGTGCCCAGCTCCTGCACCATCAGGATCAGCGCGCACGAGGCGTCGACCTTGGCGATCTCCTCGACGGCCATGTTCAGCATCAGCGTGCCGGTGCCGGTGCCGCCGTGCTCGATCGGGAACGGCAGCCCGAGCACGTCCTGCTCGGCCAGCAGCTTGCGCACGTCCCACGGGTATTCGGCGCGCTCGTCGATCTCGGCGGAGCGCGGCGCGATCTTCTCGCGCGCGAGCTGGCCGATCGTGGCGCAGAAGTCGAGATGCTCCTGCGGGATCGTGTAGACGTCGCCGAGCGCCTCCATGGAGCTGATGCTAGACGACGCTAGGCTCAAGCGATGAACGCCCCGCAGAACGCCACCGGCATCGACGTGGACCCGGAGCGCGTGGCCGCGTGGATGGCCGAGGAGCAGCCACCGCAGGTGATCGACGTGCGCGAGCCCTACGAGCGCGAGGCCGGCCACATCGAGGGCTCGCGCCACATCGAGCTGCAGGCGCTGAGCGCGCGCGCCGACAGCGTCGACCGCGCCCGCCCGGTGGTGTTCTACTGCCGCGTGGGCGCACGCTCGGACATGGCCGCACAGGCGTTTCGCGCGTCCGGCTTCGACGCGTACTCGATGAGCGGCGGCCTGCTGCGCTGGGCGAGCGAGGGCCGTCCGCTGGCGCCCGCGGGCGGGCGCGTGGCAGAGCACTGACGGCGCATGGTCACACCGACGAGGAAGGAAGGACAGCAGATGCAGGCGTCAACCGATTATCCGAAGGTCACAGTGGGCGAGGGCTACGCGGTCGGCAATCTCGAGGACCTTGGCGACGGGCCGGGCTTTCGCAAGGTCCGCAAGGGGCTGGGGGTGACGGCGTTCGGCGTGAACGCGATCGTGCTGCCGCCGGGCATCGAGACGGGGGCTCACTATCACGACGAGCAGGAGGAGCTGTATTTCGTGCACCGCGGCGCGATCGAGATGGAGTTCGGCGACGGCTCGGTCGCGCAGCTGGCCGAGGGCGGGCTCGCGCGCGTGGACGCGGCGACCGTGCGCAAGATCCGCAACCTCGGGGAGGTGGACGCCGTGTACCTGTGCGCGGGCGGCAAGGACGGATACGTAGGCCGCGACGGGCGCGTGCCGCCGGGCGAGGAGCAGCGCGTGCGCGCGCTCCACGACCTCTCCGGCCAGCAGGCCGCGGGCGGTGACGGACGCTGAGCAGGCCGGCGGGAGCGGCCGCCGCCGCGTTCTGCACGTCGACGACGAGCTGTCCATCCCCCTGAGCGAGATCGCGCTGCGCGCGAGCCGCTCCTCCGGCCCCGGGGGTCAGCACGCGAACGTCACGGCCTCGCGCGTGGAGGCGGTGTTCGACGCGCTGGCGTCGCGCTCGCTGAGCGAGGACCAGCGCGAGCGCGTGCTCGCGCGCGCCGGCCCGCGGGTGGCGGCGGTGGCCCAGGACGAGCGCTCGCAGGCGCGCAACCGCGAACTCGCGCTCGAGCGCCTGGCCGAGCGCCTGCGCGCCGCGCTGGCCACGCCGCGCAGCCGTCGCGCGACGCGTCCGACGGCGGCCGCTCGCGCGCGCCGGCTGGCCGACAAGCGTCGCGCCGCCCGGCGCAAGGCCGAGCGACGCCCGCCCGCGCCGGAGGGCGAGTGAGCGGGTGGTAGGGTCGGTGGCTCGATGAGCGTGCTGTGGGAGACGGTCTCCCCTCCGACCGCCGCCGGCGGCACGGGGGGCTCGGGGACGCGCGTCATCACCGAAGTGCTGTCTTGCGCGGGCGTGTTCATGGGCTCGCGCCTGAACCGGGCGGGAGACGCGCTCGACATGGCGGACTTCGACTGGCGCTGGGGCAAGACCTACCTGGCGGCGGAGCTGGCGGGCGAAGCGCCTCCGCTGGCGCGGATGGAGGCCGAGCTGCCGTCCAGCCTGCGCGATCACCTGGAGGGCCATGACGCGAGCGTGGGCGCGTGGGGGTGGAAGCACCCGCACGCCTACCTGTTGCTGCCGTGGCTCGACAGCGTGGTCCCGCGGCTGCGCTTCGTGCACCTCGTGCGCGACGGCCGGCGGGTGGCGCGCTCGCGCAACCAGAAACAGCAGCTGCACTACAGCGGGGTCGTGTTCGGGGCGCAGGCGGACGCCTGGGACGAGCAGGTGCGCGCGATCCGCTTCTGGAGCTGGGCGAACGCGCGCGCGGCCGACTACGGCGAGCGCTGCATGCAGGATCGCTACCTGCGCGTGCGCTTCGAGGACATCTGCGCTCACCCGCAGGCGACGTGCAGGGAATTGATCGCGTTCGCGCTCGACGGGCGCGCGCCCTCCGAGGAGGTCGTGGCGCGCGCCGCGGAGCTGGTGAGAGAGCCGCCGCCGCTGGAGCCCCAGGCCGCGGAGCGCGCACAGCTGCTCGAAGAGGCCGGCGGGGACGGCCTGCGGCGCTTCGGATACCTCTAGTCGAGCAGCTCCTTGACGTAGCGCTGGTGCAGGCGGCCGAGCGGCGTCCTTTCCGGATGGAAGCCGATCGAGTGCCAGACCGCGCCCGCCGATGGCGCCCAGCTCATGATCAGGTAGGCGCCGAGCACCAGCGCCGCCGCGCGCAGCCTGCGCGAGCGTGACAGCGCCGCGAACGGCAGCACCCACAGCACGTACCATGGCAGCACCCAGCCGAGCGTCGCGACCAGCGCGACGCTCGCCCAGCCCGCCGGCGTCACGATCTCGCGCCGGCGCCAGGCCATCCAGCAGCAGGCGAGCGCGGTCAGCACGAGCACCGCGTCCATCGCGTCGCGCACGCCCGCGCTCTCCCCCCCGAAGCCGAGCGCCAGGCCCACCAGGTTGGGCAGGCTCTCGCCGGTGACGAGGCTGCTCTGCGTGCTCAAGTCGGGGAAGTGCAGGCCGAACGCGGCGAAGCTGCCCGCGCCGAGCACCACGCCCGCCAGCGCCATCCCCGCCAGCACCCTCACGAGCGTCCGCCGCGCTCCCAGCAGCGTCACCAGCACGATCGGCAGCAGCACGGCCGCCGACGCCTTGATCGCCACCGCCGCCACCAGCGCCGCGCCGGCGCCCACCTCGAGCAGCGCCAGCGGCAGCCTGTGCGGCACCGACGCCTCGCGCGCGCGCTCGCGGGCGAGCAGCACCAGGTAGACGCCGAGCGTGATGCACACCACCATCAGGAAGTCGTTGTGGTCGCCGCCCAGCCCCCACACGAGGATCAGCGGGTTCAGGCCGACGAGCGCCATCGCCGCCGTGCGATCGCGGCCGAGCAGGCGCGCGCAGGCGCCCACCATCCAGATCGTCGCCAGGCTGCTCAGCACTAGCAGGCTCTTCAGCGCCCAGAAGGAGCCGGCCACGCCGAGCGGCACGACGGCGAAGGTGATCAGCGTGAACAGCGGGCCGTAGGGGCTCAGCAGCTGGTGCCAGTTGCTGAGGATGAAGCTCGGGTCGTCGTGAGGCTCCAGGATCGGGATCGTGGTGTACGGGTTGAGGTTGTGCACGACCTCCATGCGCCCGTAGTTGATGTAGTTGAACAGGTCCGTCAACGCCAGCGGCGGCGACATCCAGAAGATCGCGTGCACGGCCACGATCGCCGCGAGCACCCAGCGCGCGGGCAGCCGCGAGGCGCTTTTGAGCATCACCACATAGCTGACGTACATCACGACCATCGCCACCGAGAACAGGTTCTTGAGGGTGGTGCCGTCGTTCGTGAACCCGGACAGCAGCCCGCCGAGCGGGCCCGCCATCCAGCGCGGGAAGTAGCCCGCGTGCGTGGTCGGCGTGAGCAGGCTGGGACGGTTGGCCGCGACCAGCACCAGCACCAGGCTGAGCGCGACGATCGTCGCGAGCGCGAGCGCGCCGGCGAGCACGGCCGTGTCGCTGCCCGCCAGCTCGCGCCGGCGCGCCAGCTCCAAGCCGCGTGAGAACCTGCCGCCTCCTCCGGCCGGGCGTTCGGCGGCAGGCAGGCCGGCGGGAACGGTGCGCGCGTCACTGGACATGCTCAGCGACGGCACGATATCTGTCCTGGACGCGCAAAGGGCCCGCCGAAGCGGGCCCCCTTTAGAAGTGGTCGGTCCCGGCGGACTACAGCGTCTGGACGTTCACGGCCTTCGGGCCCTTCTCGCCCTGCTCCGGGTCGTAGGAGACCTTGGCCCCCTCCTGCAGCGACCGGTAGCCCTCACCGTTGATGCCGGTGTGGTGGACGAACAGGTCCTTGTCACCGTCGTCGGGGGTTATGAAGCCAAACCCCTTGTCGTCGCTGAACCACTTGACTGTGCCAGTTGGCATGGTGTGAATTCCTCCACGGTTCGTGCGTGCTGCTACGCGGAGGATGCTTCTCGAAGCTTCGACCTGCGAGCGCTAGCACTGCTTTCGCCGGTCTTTCGCGCCGGCCATACAGCACGACCGTAGCACGTCACAATGACCCGGTGTTGTCGAGTTGTTGCCCGCTGAAGCGCCTGCTGCCGGCGGGCGGCCCGGCAAGCGTCGAGGACGTCGTGCGCGATCTCGGCCTGTGGCCGCGGGCCGACGCGGCCGGCGAGCGCCCGCGGGTGGTGCTCAACATGGTCAGCACCGTCGACGGCCGCGCCACCGTCGAGGGACGCTCCGGGCCGATCAGCGACGCAGCCGACCGCGCGCTGTTCCACGGCCTGCGCGGCGCCGTGGACGCCGTGCTCGTGGGAGCGGGCACCGTCCGCGCGGAGCGCTACGGGCGCATCATCCGCGATCCGCGCAGCCGCGCCGGGCGTGTGCAGCGCGGGCTCAGCGCCGAGCCGCTGGCGTGCATCGTCTCCGGGCGCCTGGCGCTGGACGCCGAGATCCCGCTGCTGGCCGAGCGCGAAGCGCGGATCGTGATGCTGACAGCCTCCGCGGCCAGCCTGCCGGCGAGCGCCGCGCACGTCGACTACGTCCGCACCGAGCGCGACGGGCGCCTGGACCTCGCCGCCGCGCTCGCCGAGCTGCGGCAGCGGTTCGGCGTGCGCACGCTGCTGTGCGAGGGGGGTCCGCACCTGATCTACCAGCTGCTGGCCGGCAACCTCGCCGACGAGCTGCTGCTCACGCTCTCGCCGCGGCTGGCCGGAGAGCCGACCGGCGGGGCCATGCGCATCCTCGCCGGCGGCGAGCTGCAGCCGCCGCTCGAGCTGGAGCTGCTTGGCGCCCTGTGCAGCGACTCGTCTCTGTTTCTGCGCTACGCCGTGCCCGCGCGCGTGCGCGTCTCGCGAGAGACGATCGACAGCAGTTCGCTGGCCAGGTGACGGCCCTGCGCCGCCACCAGCGGCGTCGCCGAGATCAGCACCACCACCTCGTCCCCGTCCAGCTCTTCCAGCGTGATCCGCGGGGCGTCGCGCAGCTGCGTCTGCAGCGACTTCTCCAGGATCTCCTGCAGGTCGCCGGGGGTCATCCCGGCGCGCAGGCGCGCGCGCAGGTTGACGGCCTCCGGCTCGCGCAGCGGCAGCACCGCCACGTTCAGCACCACGCTGTTGGGCACCATGATCGCGTCCTCGCCGGTGGCGAACGTCGTGTACAGCAGGCCCAGCGAGCTGACGGTGCCCTCCACCTGTCCCGCGAGGTTGCCGCCCTGCAGGCGCACGCGCTCGCCCACGCGGAACGGACGCGCGGTCAGCAGCACCATCCCCGCGATCAGGTTGCCGAACGTCTGCTGCGCCGCCAGGCCGAAGATCACCGCCGTGAACGCCGTGCCGAGCGCCAGCGTTTTCGGTTCGATCCCCGCCACGCGCAGCGCCACCACCAGCACCACCACGATCGTCACCAGGCGGATCAGGAAGCCGACCGTCCCCGCGGTGGCCGGCTCCAGGCGCCTGAACAGCGGCGGCCCCAGGCCGCGGCCGACGTCGCGCGCGATCGCCCAGCCGAGGATCATCAGCGCCACCACCGTCACCACCCGCACCGCCGCTTCCAGCGGTTCTTCCAGCGACGTCGCCGCATGGCCGTGCGGGCCAGGCGTGCCGAGCAGGCTGAAGCGGTCGTCGTACAGCAGCACCACCGCCACGAACACCGGCAGCAGCACCAGCACCTGCAGGCGCGCGCGCTTGACCACGCGCGGGCTTATCTGGCGCAGCAGCCCCACCTCGCGCCACGCCTGGCTGCGCGTCTCGAACATCTTCGGCGGTGTCCGCGGCACGGGCATGAGCGTCAATGATGGTGCATCCGCGCTTGCGAGCCGGGAGCGGCCGTGCACGCGCCGGGTAAGCTGACCTCGTGCACCGCAAGATCACCCGGTTGCGAGGATGGCAGCGGGCGGAGCGGCTGTGGCTGCTCTCGATCGCGCTGCACCGGCGGGGCCATCCGCAGCTCGCCAACTGCGTCAAGAAACTCAACACGCTCGTCTACCACAACTTCCTGCCCGTCGAGGCCGACGTCAGCCCCGACATCCGCTTCGGGCACCACGGCTTCGGCATCATGATCCACGGCAGCGTCACGCTGACCGTCATCCCACAGCCATCCGTGCCGGCCAAACTGATCGTCGAGGACGGCGTGACCATCGGCGCCGGCGCCGTCGTCGTGGCGCCCGTCGGACGCACCCTCCGCATCGGCCGCGGCGCGCGGATCGGCGCGGGGGCGGTCCTCAGCGAGGACGTGCCCCCCGGCGCCACCGTCGTCAGCCAGCCCCCGCGCGTGCTCATGCACCGCTCCGAGAGACGCCTGGAGCGGGTCTCGAGCCTCGAGGACCAGCCGCTGCGCCCGCCCGCGGGCCGGCAACGACGCCGCCGCGCCCGACGCTAGCGCGCAGGCGTCGCGCGGCCGCGGCTCAGTCGAGCCGGTCGTAGCCCCACAGGCTCACGAGATCGCGTTCGAGGTGGTCGCTGACCGCCTGCACCTCGGGCTTGTAGCGCCGGCGCAGCTCGAGCATCAGCTGCTCGTCGGCCGGCGGCAGCTCGGTACGCACGAGATCCCTGACCTGCTTGCCCGCCCTGTAGCGCAGACGCTGGCTGGTGAGCGCCTTGATGGTCGCCTTGGCCGACCGCGCCAGGCGTCCCTGCCCCCCCATCAGCGACTGCATCAGGTATTTGCCCTGCGGCGAGCGTGTGGCGCGCTGGGTGACGTTCGACTGCGCGAGCGCGACGGGCGCCTCGGCGTCGACGTCCAGGAACCCCAGCACACGCCGGACCGTTCCCTCGTTGTCGCGCCGGAAATCGTCGTAGATGAGGACGAGGATCTGCTCGCTCGGGAACCGCGCGCGGAAGCGGCCGAGCTGCTCGACGTAGCGGACGTGATCGGAGTACAGCAGGAGCTGCGGCCGGGGCGAGTGGCGCGGCACGTGCCTGCCTTCGCGTCTTGCAGCCTCGAGCGAGAGCGCCTTGCGCAGGTCTCGCTCTCCCTCCACCCCCCATCCCAGCAGCATCAGGTGCATCGAGCGGAGCAACGACGCGGGCTCACGCAGGATCGCGATGATGCGCGCGTCCGGTTGCAGGTCCGCGATCCTCTCGGCCGCCGTGCGCGACCAGAGGTAGAACGTCGATGCCTCGCCAACACGCTGCTGCGGCGTCGCCTCCTCGAACAGCGCGAGATACTCCTCCATCGTGCGTGGGTATCCCGACTCGTCCGGTCCCGACGCGTGCTTGGGCACGGGCCGCATGTCGCCTGCGAGGAAGCGGGGCTCCTTCAGCGCCGGCATGTAGATCTGGGGGTGAGCGCGGAGCATCTGATACAGCGAGGTCGTCCCCGTCTTGGGCGAGCCGACGATGAAGAAGTCCGGAAACCTGTGCTGAGCCGGGCGCACCGTCCGAGCCTCTCTAGGCCTGCGTGTATATGACCATCGCCAAGCCGAACAGCAGGCAGTACACGGCGAACGGGACCAGCGTCCTGGTCTTGAAGTAGCGCACCAGGAAAGCCACGGTGAAGACCGCGACGACCGCGGCGACCGCACACGCCACCAGCGCCTGGCCGCGGATGCCGTCGCCGTTGTGGCCCAGCAGGTCGGGCAGCTTGAAGATGCCCGCCGCCAGGATGATGGGGGTGGCCAGCAGGAACGCGAAGCGCGCGGAGTCGCTGTGGTCCATGCCGCGCGCGAGGCCCGCCCCCATCGTCACGCCGTCGCGGCTGATGCCGGCCACGAGCGCGGTCGTCTGCGCCGCGCCGACGACCAGCGCCTCGCGGTACTCCAGCGTGTCCAGGCGCCGCGCCCCGTCGGGCTTGGCGCCCTCCCTGATCGCCAGCTCGCGCACCTCCGCGCGGCGGCGGAAGCGCTCGGCGGCGAGCAGCACGCAGCCGTTGACCATCAGGAAGATCGCCGCGACCTCGGGCTTGGCGGTGAGCGTGCGCAGCTCGTGCTCGAGCGCCAGCCCGAGGATCCCCGCGGGGATGCTCGCCACCACGATCAGCCACGCCAGCCGCTCGGTGGAGGTCTCGATCCGTCGCGTTGCGAGCGTGCGGAAGAACGCGCGCACGATCTGCACCCAGTCGCGCCAGTAGTACGCCAGCAGGCCGAGCGCGCTGCCGACGTGCAGCATCACGATCAGCGCCAGCCAGAACGATTCGCTCTTCGATTGGGCGTCCACGAGCTTGTTCCACCCGAACAGCGTCGGGAACAGCACCGTGTGGCCGAGGCTCGAGATCGGGAACAGCTCGCTCACCCCCTGCAGCGCGCCGAGCACGATCGCCTGGAAGTAGCTGAGCGCCGAGGCGAGCGGGGTCAGGAGCAGCGCTTGCACGGCGTCGCAGCCTATTGCCTGGCGCCGCGGAGCACCCCCGAGCGACGTGCCGAACACACAGACAGCGGGCACGAACTTCACCATCGCTTCACACGATCGTTGCCGCTTGATCACAAAAGCACGCGCTTTGCAGGGAAAACTTGCTGATATGGATGCTCGGGGAACGACACCGCAAGGCCTCTCCCGCGCCTCGGCGCACGGCGACGGCGCCGGCGCGGGCGCGAGCGCGAGCGCCGGCACGGTGGCGGCCGCGGTGAGCAGGGTCGACATGCACTGCCACTCGACCGCCTCGGAGATCTCCAAGCTCGGCGTGCAGCGCGCGGTCGGCCTGCCCGAGTGCGCCACGCCTCCGCAGGAGGTCTACGAGCTGGCCAAGCGTCGCGGCATGGACTTCGTGACGATCACCGACCACGACACGATCGCGGGCGTGCTCGCGATCGCCGACCGTCCGGACGTGTTCGTCTCCGAGGAGCTGACCGCGCGCTTCCGCGGCGAGCCCCAGGCGGTCCACGTCCTCTGCTACGGAATCACCTGCGAGGACCACGACTGGCTGCAGGCCCACAGCGGCGACGTGGAGGTGTGCGCGCGCTACCTGCGCGAACGCGAGATCGCGTGCGCGCTCGCCCACCCCTATCACAACGTCGCCGCTCCGCTCGGCGCGCGCCACCGCCGGCGCCTGGCGGAGCTGTTCGCCGTGTGGGAGACGCGCAACGGCGCGCGCGCCCGCGAGCTGAACCGCCCCGCCGCCACGTATGTCGCCACGCGCGACGGGATCGGCATCGGCGGCAGCGACGACCACGCGGGCGTGGACGTCGGGCGCACCTACACCGAGGCGCCGCCCGCGCGCACCCCCGAGGAGTTCCTCGCGCACGTGCGCCGCGGCCACGTGAGCGCGCACGGCGCCCAGGGCAGCGCCGCCAAGTGGGCGCACGCCGCGATCGCGCTGGCCGCGCGTTCGCTCGGGCGCGGCGGCGCGCAGGAGCGCGCGCTGCGGCCGGACCCGGCGCGCGTGCTGACGATGGTGCGGCGGCTGCTGCGCGAGGCCGACGCCCGCCACGGCGCGGCCGGCGGCGATCTGGATCCCGCCGATGCGCGCCAGCTGCTGCGCGCGTGGCTGTGCGCCGTCGAGCTGGAGCACCTCGACACCCCCGAGCGCGACCTGATCGCGTACATGCAGCGCGAGGACTTCAGCCACTCGGACCTCTACCGCCGCGCCTGCCGCCAGCACGAGCGCAAGCTGCGCGACGCGGTCGGCGTGGCCGTGGGCGTGGCCAGCGGCCACGCCGAGCCGCTGAGCGCCGCCGAGGGCCTGTTCGAAGCGTGCATCGCCGCCATCCCCTACGCCCCCGCCAGCGCGTTCCTGGCCGACGAGGAGGCCAAGCTCGCCGCGCTGCCCGCCACCGCCAGGCGCAGCCGTCCCGGCCGGCGCGAGGACGACGAGCGCCCGCGCGTGGCGATCGTCGCCGACGGCATCGGCTCCACGCACGGGGTCACGCGCACGATCGAGGAGATCCGCCAGCGCGGCGTCCCCGGCTTCGACGTCGAGGTCGTCGGCACCGACCCGCAGGTCGACCGGCGCCTGCCGGCCGTGACCGAGATCGACGTGCCCTTCTACCCCGGCCTGCGGCTCGGCGTCCCCAGCCTGCCGGTCGTCGTCGACGCGCTCGCCTGTGCCCAGCCGGGCGGCGGCTCGGGCGGGCGCGGCTATGACGCCATTCACGTGTGCTCGCCCGGCCCCGCGGGGATCGCGGCCGCGCTCGTCGCCCGCGCGACGAACCGGCCGCTCGTGGGCAGCTACCACACCGAGCTGACCGCCTACGCCGGCCTGCGCTCGGGCGAGCGGCGGGTCGCGCAGGCGACCGCGCTGGCCGTCGGCTCCTTCTACGGCGCCTGCGACGTGATCCTGTCGCCGTCTCACGCCTCCGACGAGGCGCTCGCCGCGATCGGCATGGGCGCCGAGCGGGTGCTGCGCTGGGACCGCGGCGTGGACACCTCGCGCTTCGACCCCTCGCTGCGCACGCGCCCGCCACTCGGCGACCCTCTCCACGTCCTCTATTCAGGCCGCATCACGCAGGAGAAGGGGATCGAGCTGCTGGCCGACGCGTTCACGCTCGCGCGCGCGCAGGAGCCGCGGCTGCATCTCCTCCTCGCCGGCGGCGGCCCCGAGCAGGAGCGCCTGCGCGCGCGCCTGGGCGAGCACGCCAGCTTCCTCGGCTGGCTCGAGGGCGACCGGCTCGCACACGCATACGCGAACGCCGACGTGTTCCTGTTCCCGAGCGCCACTGACACGTTCGGCCAGGTGATCCTCGAGGCGCAGGCCAGCGGCGTGCCCGTGCTCGCGCTCGCCCGCGGCGGCCCGCTGTCGCTGATCGAGCACCGTGTCAGCGGCCTGTTGTGCGAGCCGGACGCCGCGTTGCTCGCCGCCGCGCTGCTCGAGCTGGCCCGCTCGCCGCTGCTGCGCGAGCATCTGGCGAGCGGCGGCCTGCGGGCGGTGCGCACGCGCACGTGGGAGCGCACTCTGCAGCGCCTCGCCGACGGCTACGAGCGGGCGCTCGCCGCCCCGCGCTCGGCCGTCCACGACAGCCGTCGCCCGCCGGTGGGGGCCGGCGACCGCGCCGCCTGAGGCGAGGCTCGTCATCCGATGCCGCGCACCGCTCCCCCACCAGGCCGCCGCAGGCTCGCGCTCGCGCCGCGCAGGCTCGACGCGGCCCCACCGGCCCGCCGCACGATCGCCGTGGCCCTGCACGGCATCGAGCCCGCGACGTTCGAGCGCTGCGCCGTCATCCGCGACTGGCTGGACGACCACGGCGTCGAGCGCGTCACGCTGCTGGTGATCCCCGCGCGCGACCTGCACCCGGTCGGCGAGCGCTCGCCCGAGATGATCCGCTGGCTGTGCGAGCGCCGCCGCGCCGGCGACTCGATCGCCCAGCACGGCTTCCAGCACGTGCGCCCGCGCACCGGCGGCTCCGCCCGCGGGCTGCTCGCGCGCACGCCCGGGCAGCGCGGGGGCGAGTTCGCGGGGCTCGACGCCCACGAGACGCGGCGCGCCGTGCACGCCGGCTGGCGCGTGATGAAGCTCGCCGGCGTCGAGCCCGACGGCTTCGTCGCGCCCGCGTACGCGTACACCGCCGCGCTGCGCCAGGCGCTCGGCCTGCGCTTCAGCTGGTGGGCGAGCCTGCTGCGCGTGCACCGCACCCACCCTCGGCTTCACGACTCCGGCGGCCCGCTCGCCCCCGCCTGGAGCCTCGCCGCCGGCGGGCCCGTCAGCCGCGCCCTCTCGCCAGCCCTCGTTCGCGCCGGCGCCATGCTCCCCACCAGCGCGCTGCGCCTGGACCTGCACCCCGCCGACCTGCGCCACGCGCGTCACATGATGGCCCTCGACCGGGTGCTCGCGCGCGTCGGCTCGCGCCGCACGGCGATCACCTACAGCGAGCTGGCGGGCGCCTGAGCATCAGCGCTTGCCCGCGGTGAACAGCGTGGGTTCCAGCGCCTTCACCGCCGGCAGCGCCGCGTAGCCCAGACGGCTCACGCCGAAGATCTCCTCGAACGTGCGCAGCAGCGAGAAGTCGTTGAACGCTTCCTCGTCGGTGGTGGCGCCTTTGACCCACGGCGACAGCAGCAACGCGCCCACCGAGCCGCCGCCGCGGGGCGTTCCTATCGGCGACTTGGAGGGCGCGTTGGGGAACAGCGGCTGGCCGCAGCAGGAGCTGGAATCGGCGAACGCGCCGCTGGAGGGGGCCTCGTCGGTGGTGATCACCAGCAGGCCGCTTTGCTTGAACGCCTTCGACCCGGTGATCTGCGGCACCACCTGTTCGAGGAACGCGTCCACCGGCGCCATCCCCGCGGGCGCGCCGGGCGTACAGGGCGTGGGGTTGCCGTCGTGGCAGCGGTCGGGGACGATGTAGGAGAAGCTGGGCGTGCGCCCTGGCTGCGCCAGGTCCCCCTGCAGCTGGCTCAAGCCGACGTCGTCGGTCGCGCACTGCGCCGAGCCCACCACCGACCCGAGATACACGAACGGGTTGCGGAACGTCGCGTACGCGCCGCTGCTCGCCGCTTCGTCGGCCGTCGGGTCGGCGCTCCCCAGCGCGGGGTGGGCGCACGCTCCCGCGGGCGCGCCCGCTTCGTCGATGCCCTGCACGTACGCCCGCCACGTCAGGTGCTTGGCTTCCAGCTGCCCCATCAGCGTCTGCGTCGAGCGCGGGTACACGCAACCGCTGCCCAGCACCTGTTCGTCGGGACCCTCGCCCGTGGCGGCGATTTCGCTGTAGGTGGGGCAGTTGGCGGCCGTTTCCAGCGTCGGTCCCTGGCCGCTCAGCAGCGCCAGCTCGTCGGCCAGCTCCTCGTGCGCGACGGCGTCGAAGCGCACGAGCAGCTCGCCGTCGTGCTCCAGCTTGTCGACCAGATATGGGGCGGTCGAGGACGGCCCGAACGCCGCCGCGTACGGCTCGTCCGACAGCATGATCACGAACACGTGCTTGATCGGCGGCAGCCTCTTCGCCGGCGCCGACGCCGCCGACTGCGAGGAGCCGCCCGGCGCGGGTGACGCCCCTTGCGAGCCTTCCGACTGCGCGTGCGAGCCCGAGGGGGCGTGCGAGCGCGACGGCGTGCCCGTGCCCGTGCTCGGCGCCGCGGCGGGCGCCGGTTCGGGCTGCGTTTCCGGTTCGCTCGAGGGCGCTTCATCGCCCGCGCCCGCTGGGAGCTGAGGTTCGGAGCTAGCGCCGGACGTGGACGCCGACCGCCCCACCACGACCCGCAGCGGCGCACGGGCGGACGCCGGCACGTCGGCGACCCTCGACTTGGCGGCCTCGCCCATCAGCACGCCGAAGCCCAGGAACGCGAGCACCAGCAGCGCCGAGGCGCGCGGCGGGGGAAGCCTCAGCCGCGAGTCGGTCGCCGCTCCAGCCGCTGTGGGCGCCGCTGCGGGCACGTCGGTCGCTGCGCGCGCGTCGGTCGCTCTCGGCGCGGCCCGCCGCGTCGCCTCGGCGGCGCGCACCCGGCGCAGCAGCGGCTCGAGCTGCGGGCTTCGCGCGCCCGCGCGTGCGCCGCAGCCGAGGCAGTAGCGCTGGTCGTGCGCAAGCTGCGAGCCGCACTCCTGGCAGATGCGAGGACGCTCCATCGACGACAGCGGCCTCTTTAGCCGTCTGTGCCGGCCGAGGACTCGGAGGGCGGCGCCTGCGGCGTGAGCAGCGCGTCCATCACCGCCGTCGCGCCGTCGTGCTCGGCCTCCACGCCGCTCGGCGCACGCTGCATCAACGTGCGCCCGCACTGCCAGCAGTACAGGGCGCCGCGGCTGTGGGGCGCGCCGCAGCCCGGGCAGGCGCCGGCCGCGCCGCCGTCCTCCAGGCGCAGCAGCCGCTCCACCTCCGCGAGTTCCGCGTCGCGCTCCTGCAGGAGCGCCGCGCGACGCACGAGCACATCCAGGCGGAAGTGGTCGCGGATCGCCATCTCGTACGCCAGGCCGCCGAGGTCCCAGTGCATCTCCGTCACCTGCTCCGCCAGCGCGTCGCGCCTGCGACGAAGCTCGGATGTGTTGCCGAGGATGCCCATGCGCCTAGCCGGTTTCGACCACGTCCGGGAGGTTCTTGGACTTTTCCTCGTAGCTCTTGCCTTTCGCGCCTTTCTCCGTGTTGAGCACGGACGGCGGCGCGGGGTGGCTCTCGCTGCTGCCGGGCGCGCCCGAGGAGGAGCTGGGCGCTTCGCTGGAGCCGGCCGAGCCGCTCGAGGGGGACGCGCCGTTGGAGACCTTGACCACCTTCGCGCCGGGGAAGCTCTTCCTCAGCGCAGCGAGCGCCTTTTCCGCCTGTGCTTTGGCGTGGTACACGCCGGAGTAGATCACGTAGCTCCCGGACGCGAGGCTCGAGAACTCTTCGGACTTCAGCGCCCCCACCGCCTTCGCGCCCTTGGCGGCGGCGGCGCTCTTGGCGGCTTCCACCGCGCTGACGGCCGTGCCCGCCTGCGGCAGCGTCTGCAGCTGCACCGTGTAGCCGCTCGTGCCCGCCGGCCAGTCGCCCGTGAACGACGCTTCGGCGGCGCCGGCGCTCCCCGTCGACGCGGGCGATCCGACCGTGATCACCTGCGCCGCCGGCGTGGTGGTCTGCCTGGGTGCGCCCGCGCGCCCGATCAGCACGCCCACGCCCATCGCCAGCAGCAGCACGCCCACGCCCGCGATCACGGTCAGCGTGGCGTTGCGCTGGGGTGGGCCGGCATTTGCGCCGGGAGCGAGCGGCGGCGCCGGGGGAGGCGCCGGCGGCGCGGGAGCGTCGGCGTCCGCGCGCAGCGGCGAGTCGCGCAGCAGCACGCTGCTCATCGGCGTGCTCCGCTCGCCGCACTCCAGGCAGTAGCGCTGGTCGGCCGCGAGCGGTGCGCCGCAGCCCGCGCACTGCGCGAGCGCGCCCGCTTGAGCTTGCGATGAGCTGGCGATCGATTCCGTGGACAGGGTGACTACCTTGATGTCTGCGGTTTGCGCGTGGGCCGTGCCCCGCGCCCCCGGAGAAGCGCTCCGTGCGCTGCCGTGGACATGCTCGGGCCAACGGCGCGCCGCGACGTGACGATTTTGTGAAGGGCGCGCGGCCGCAGCGGCGGCTTGGCTGGCGCCAACGCCGCTGTTAGCATGGTGCTCGCGCAAGTGGCCGCACGCCGATGGTGCGGGCCGCGCCGGAGACCGTTCCCATTTGACCGCATCGAAACGCCAGCCGCCGGGTTATCAGATGATGCGCGCCTCCCGGGGGAGGCGCCCATGCGAGCAAGAGCGGGCGAGCGCACGATCGCGAGAAACGGACACCAGGGAGGACCCCAGATGACACGCCTCAGGATCACCCGGATCACCATCCTGCTGCTGGGCGCCACCGCAGCGCTGGCGCTGCCGCTCGAGTCCCAGGCGTCGAATCAGAGCACCACGCCGGGCGCGCCGCTCGTCACGACCGCCGGCGCCACGCACGCCAGCCCCCCCACGGCCACCCTCGCAGGCACCGTCGACCCGCGGACGCTCGCCACCGAATACTGGTTCGAATACGGCCCGACCGCCTCCTACGGCTTCCGCTCGGCCGTCGGCAAACTCGCCGGCGGCACGGCCAAGGTCAAGGTCACCGAGGTCGTCAGCGGGGTTCAGCTGGACTGGCACTACCGGCTCGTGGCCAAAAACCAGGACGGCGTGCGCGATGGCCGCGACCGCGTGCTGAGCACCAAGCGCAAGAGCGCGTTCGTGCTGCCGTCGCTGTTCCACGCGACGCCGCTCGGAGCCGCGTTCATCCTCAACGGGACGCTGGTCGGCCCCGACAACGCCGGCCGGCCGATCGTGCTGCAGGAGGAGCCGTACCCGTATCGCGGCACGTACGTGGACGTCGGCGCGCCGATCAACACCGACGGCAGCGGCCGTTTCTCCTTCCGCGTGGCCAAGCTCACGACGAGCACCAAGTTCCGCGTCGCCACCGTGGGGGCAAAGCCCCTGTACAGCGCGGTCGTGCCCGAGCTGGTGAGCGTGCGCGTCGCCCTCAAAGTCCGCACCGTGCACAACGCCCCCGGACTGGTGCGCGTCTACGGCACCGTCACGCCCGCGGACGTCGGCGCACACGTTTACCTGCAGCTGGAAAAGCCTCCCAAGAAAGCGGAAGAAAAGGGCATCAAGGGGGGCGAAAAGCCGATCCGCCCGGAAAAGGTCAAGAAACCCGGGAAATCGAACAAGCGCGAAAAACGTGAAAAGACGGAAAAGCCCCCCACCTTCCTGACCGAGTTCACCACCGTCGTCAAACCCGGCACACGATCGCTGTCGCGCTTCAGCGCGATCGTCAAGGTCCAGATCGCCGGCAACTACCGCGTGCTCGTGACGGTGCGGCCCGGCCCCCTGTCCGCGGGCCACAGCGGGTCGGTCTACCTGCGCGCGGCGCCTGGCAGCGGGCGCCACAAGAAGAAGCACAAGCACAAGAGGTGACGGGCGGCGCTCGCGGCCGCTCGCTCGCGGCCGGGCCCCTGGATCGCGCGGCTCAGGACCCCGCGCGCGCCACGAGGCCCCTGGCCGCCAGCAGCTCCATCACCCGCTCGACCTCTTCCTCGACGGTTTCCTCGCGGCTGCCGAGCACCAGGTCGGGCTCGGCCGGCGCCTCATACGGCGCGCCCACCCCGGTCAGGCCAGCCAGCTCGCCCGAGCGCGCGCGCGCGTACAGGCCCTTGGGGTCGCGCTGCTCGCACAGCTCCAGCGGCGCGTCCACGAAGATCTCCAGGAAGCCCAGCTCGTCGGCAGCGTGCAGCGCCGCCGCCGCCTCGCGGTCCGCGGCGTAAGGGCTCACCAGGCTCACCAGCGCGATCGTGCCGGACTCCGCGAGCAGGCGGGCCACGTGGGCGGTGCGCCGCACGTTCTCGCGGCGCGCGCTCTCGTCGAAGCCGAGATCGCCGTTGAGGCCGTGGCGCAGGTTGTCGCCGTCGAGCATGTACGCCGACTGCCCCGCGGCGAGCAGGCGCTCCTCGACCGCCGCCGCCACCGTCGACTTGCCGGCGCCCGGCAGGCCCGTGAACCACAGCGTCGCGCCGCCGTGGCCGAGCGCCTGCCAGCGGCGCTCGCGCGTCATGCGCGTGCCCTGCCAGCGCACGTTGGGGCTGCGCTCGGTCCTCTCCGTCTCGGTGGCGGGCCCGTCGACCTCGGTGTCGAGGATCACGCCGGCGGCGACCGTGTCGTTGCTCGCCTCGTCGATCACGATCAGGCTGCCGGTCACGCGGTTGCGCCTGTAGGAGTCGAACACCAGCGGCGAGCTCAGCTCCAGGTGCACGCGCGCCAGGTCGTTCAGCTCGAGCGTGCTCGCGCTCTCCTCGCGGCGCAGGCTCTCCACGTCGATGCGATAGCGCACGTCGACCTTGCCGAGCATCGCCGTGCGCGTCGTGTGCTTGACCAGGTAGCGCCGGCGCGGGCTCAGCGGCTGCTCGGACATCCAGCACATCAGGCACTCGAAGCGGCTGGAGACCGTCGGCTGGTTCTGCGGGCGCACGATCGTGCTGCCGCGCGAGACGTCGATGTCGTCGCTCAGGCGCAGCGCCACCGACATCGGCGGGAACGCTTCGCGCACGGGGCCTTCGTAGGTGTCGATGCCCGCGACCGTCGAGCGCTGGCCAGCACCACCACCTCGTCGCCGGCGCGGATGATGCCGCCGGCGAGCTGGCCGGCGTAGGCGCGGTAGTCGACCTCGCGGCTGGCCGGCGGCCGCACCACCCACTGCACCGGGAAGCGCACGTCGATGAGGTTGCGGTCGGAGGCGATGTGCACGTGCTCGAGGTGGTAGAGCAGCGGCGGCCCCTGGTACCAGGGCATCGCCTGCGAGCGCTCGACCACGTTGTCGCCGAGCAGCGCGGAGATCGGTATGAACGTCACGTCCGGCAGCTCCAGGCGCGCGGCGAACGCGTCGAACTCCTCCACGATCGCCTCGAACACCGACTCCTCGTAGTCGACCAGGTCCATCTTGTTGACGCACACGACCACGTGCGGGATGCCGAGCATCGCGCTGATGAACGCGTGGCGCTTGGACTGGGCGACGACGCCCTTGCGCGCGTCGACCAGCACGATCGCCAGGTCCGCGGTGGACGCGCCGGTGACCATGTTGCGCGTGTACTGCTCGTGGCCGGGCGTGTCCGCGATGATGAAGCGCCGCTGCGCCGTGGCGAAGTAGCGGTAGGCGACGTCGATCGTGATGCCCTGCTCGCGCTCCGCGCGCAGCCCGTCGGTCAGCAGGGAGAGGTCGAGGAAGTCATGCCCCATCCGCTGGCTGGTCTGCTCGACGTGCGCCAGCTGGTCGGCGAGCACCTGCTTGGAGTCGTACAGCAGCCGCCCGATCAGCGTGCTCTTGCCGTCGTCGACCGACCCGGCGGTCGCGAAGCGCAGCAGGTCCGCCGGCCGCTCGCTCAGGCGTCGAAACGCCTCCCGCGCGCCCGTCGCGGCCAGCGCCACGGCCCCCTCGCCGTTCGGCGCACCATTGCTCATGTCGTGAGGGTAGCTGGCTGGCATCCTTGCTGGCTGAGAGAAGTGCGCGATCTCCGGCGTCGTGCGCCCCAAGTTTGGGATGCCGCTGCTTGAGACTTGTGAACATTAGGGTGCATCGCCGCGCTTTTCAAGCGCTGAGACCATGAGCACGCAACCACCGCAATCGACGCCCGCGGGCGCCCGCGCGCCGGGGCGCGAGCCGCGCGTGCTGATGCTCGGCATGGGCTGGTTCCCGGCGAGCGTCGGCGGCCTCAACCGCTACTACCGCTCGCTGTTCGAGCAGCTTCCGCAGGCGCGCGGGGTGGTCATCGGGCCGGCGCAGGACGCGCCCGCGTCGTTGACGGTCCTCGACGACGCGCACACGCCGCTGCCGCGTCGCCTGCTCGACTTCCTGCTCGCCACGCGCCGCGCCGCCGCCGACGCGGAGCTGCTCGACGCCCACTTCGCCCTCTACGCGGCCGCGCCGCTGCTGCTCGGCCGGGCGCTGCGCGGGCGCCCGCTGGTGTTCCACTTCCACGGGCCGTGGGCTCAGGAGAGCGTCGCCGCGGGCGACGGCCGGCGGACGAGCTACCGCGTGCGCGCGGCGATCGAGCGCGGCGTCGTGCGGCGCGCGGACGCGCACGTGGTGCTGTCCTCGGCGTTTCGCAGGGTGCTCGTCGAGCGCTATCGCGTGCGCCCGTGGGAGGTGCACGTGCTGACGCCGGGGGTGGCGCTCGAGCGCTTCACCCCCGGCGAGCGCGACGCCGCGCGCGCGGGGCTTGGCATCGACGAAGGGGCGTTCGTCGCCGTGTGCGCGCGCCGGCTCGTGCCGCGCATGGGCGTGGAGGTGCTGCTGGAGGCGTGGGGCCGCGCCCTCGACGCGCTGCCCGCGGGCTCGCTGCTGCTGATCGTCGGCGACGGCCCGCTGCGCCCCGAGCTGTCCGCGCGCGCGCAGCAGGCTCCCCTGTCCGCCCACGTGCGCCTCACCGGCCGCCTGTCCGAGCACGACCTCATCGACGCCTACCGCGCCGCCGACGTGGCGGTGGTGCCGAGCGTCGCGCTCGAGGGCTTCGGCCTGGTGGTGGCAGAGGCGGCTGCGTGCGGCACGCCGAGCATCGTCAGCGACGTCGGTGGGCTGCCCGAGGCGGCGGGCGCGCTCGACCGCTCGCTCGTCGTCCCGCCCGCCGACGCCGGCGCGCTGGCCGAGCGCATCCGCGGGGCCGCGCGCGGACAGCTGCCGACGCGAGCGGCCACGCGGGAGTTCGCCGAACGCTTCTCCTGGCCGCGGCTGGCCGCGCGCCACCGCGACCTCTACGCGCGCCTGCTCGAGCGGCGCCGCGACGGGCGCCTGCGCGTCGTCTACCTCGATCACGTCGCCCGCCTGTCCGGCGGCGAGCTGGCGCTGGCTCGCCTGCTGACGCACCTCGAGCACGTCCAGGCGCACGTGATCCTGGGCGAGGACGGCCCGCTCGCCGAGCGCCTGACGCAGGCGGGCGTGTCCGTGGAGGTGCTGCCGATCGCGCCCGCCGCGCGCGAGGTGCGCCGCGACGCCGTGCGCCCCGGCGGCGCCTCGCCGCTGGCCGCGCTGCACACGCTCGCGTACGTCGCCAGGCTGGCCGTGCGCCTGCGCGCGCTGCAGGCCGACCTCGTGCACACGAACTCGCTGAAGGCGGGCGTCTACGGCAGCCTTGCGGCCAAGGCCGCCGGCCTGCCGCTCGTGTGGCACGTGCGCGACCGCATCGCCGAGGACTACCTGCCGGCGGCGGCGGTTCGCCTCGTGCGCGTGCTGATCGGCGCTCTCGCCGACGGCGTGATCGCCAACTCGTCGGCCACGCTGCAGACGCTTCCCGCCGCCGTGCGGCCTCGCGTCAGCGAGGTGATTCCCGCGTCGGTCGAGCTGTCCACGCTCGCGCGCACGTCCGACCCGAGCACGACCACCTTCGGCATGCTCGGCCGGATCGCGCCGTGGAAGGGCCAGGACCTGTTCCTGCGTGCGTTCGCCGCCGCGTTCGCCGACGGGAGCGAGCGCGCGGTGCTGATCGGCGCCGCGATGTTCGGCGAGGAAGCGTACGAGCGCGAGCTGCACGAGCTCGCGCGAAGCCTGGGGATCGCGCAGCGCGTGGAGTTTCGCGGCTTTCGCGAGGACGTGTGGCCGGAGCTGGCGTCGCTGGACGTGCTCGTGCACGCATCCGTGATCCCCGAGCCGTTCGGCTCGGTCGTGCTCGAGGGCATGGCCGCCGGCCTGGCGGTGATCGCCGCCGACGAGGGCGGCCCGGCGAGCGTGCTCGTCGACGGCCAGACCGGACGACTGTTCGCCAGCCGCGACGTCGACTCGCTCGCCGCGACGATGCGCTCGTTGCGCGATCACCCCGAGCAGCGCGCGCGGCTCGCCGTCGCCGCGCGCGCGGCCCTGGCGCGATACCGCCCGGAGGCGGTCGCGCGGGAGCTGGAAGGGGTCTACGCGCGCGTGCTCGAGCGGCGCGGGCGGACTTCACAACTCGAACACAACCTCATTAAAGGTTCTCGCGTGTGATGTCGATCCAGTCCCAACCGATCCCTCACCAGCCCTCCCCCCTTCCCAAGGACGGTAACGAACATGCTTCTTCACTCGGTTTGGCGGCGAACTCACCTACCCGGCATCGCGGCGCTCGCGCTCGGCGCGTGTCTTCTCACGCCCGCCGCGGCGAGCGCTCGCGTGCGCCCGGCCGTGGAATCCGCCGTCAGCGAAGAAGCCGCGGCGGGCGCGCTGGCCGAAACGACCAGCGGCTCGCCTGAAGGCGCCGAAAGCCCCCGCGAAGCGCGCGCCAAGGCACGCAGGCAGGCGCGCGAAGAAAAGCGCCAGGCACGCAGCGAACGCGCCGAAGAACGCCGGGAAGCGCACGCACAGGCCGGCAGCACGCGCCGCGCCGCGCGCGCGGACGCCGGCTGCACGATCCGCCTGCGTGCGCCGCACCTGGCAAGCGCGGGAGCGCCGCTCGCGATCTACGGGACGCTCAGCTGCGCGGAAGGCGAAAGCGCGGCCGAACAGACCGTCGCCCTCTACGGCAGGCTCGTGCACACGTCCGGCTTCACGCTCGCCGCGACCGCCACCACGCAGGCCGGCGGAGCGTTCGAGCTGCCCACGACGCTCGAAGGCGACAGCGTGTTCTACGCCCGGGCGGGCGCGGCGCGGAGCGCCCGCACGCTCGTCAAGGCCGCGCCCACCGTCGTGCTCACCGCTCCCGCCGCCGGCACGCCCCTGCTCGTCGCCGGCGCCAGGCGCGCGAGCAGCGCCGCCGCACCCGCCGCCGGCGCGGTCACCTTCACCGGCACGCTCAGCCCGGCCGGCGCGGGCGCCAACGTGCAGCTCCAGCGCCAGCTCCGCGGCGGCGGCTGGATGCGCATCGCCTTCGGCCACGTCCAGGCGGGCGGCGCCTTCTCGATCGCGCACACCTTCTCCAGGCCCGGCGAGGTGACGCTGCGCGCGCTGGTGCGCTCCCACGGGCGCTTCGTCACCAGCGCGTCCGCGCCGGTCACCTACCTGCTGACGCGCCGCCTCGGCGCGCCGGTCGCGAGCAAGCCGTCCTCCCTCGTCACCCCCGCGCCCGCGCCGGCCAGCGCTACGGCCGGGGAAGCCCTCACGTTCACCGGGACCGTCGCCCCCGCCGAGGGGCAGACGGTGGACCTCGAACGCGAGAGCGTCTCCGGCGTGCACGGCTACCACGTGATCGCCAGCGCCACCGTCTCCCCGAGCGGCAGCTACGCGATCGCGCACACGTTCACGGCGATCGGCCCCGCGCTGCTGCGCATCGGCGTGCCCGCGGACGCGGCGCTGCTCGCCGGCGCGAGCGAGCCGTTCGAGCTGGAAGTCACGCCCGGCGCATAGCCCGAGGGCCGTCCGCGGCGCTCGACAGCGGATAGCCGAGGGCCGCCAGCTCCGCTGCGGCGATGCGCTCGGCGCTCGCCAGCTCGGCCCGCTCGCGCGCGCCGTGTTTGCCGACCGACCGTGGGTGCGCGCCCCGCAGGCGCCTTCGCACGGTGGGCGTCAGCTGCTCGCCCAGGTGCGCGGCGATCGCCTGCCCCTGCGCCAGCGGGTCTTCGATCAGCGCCTCGTAGCGGACGTGCAGCACGCGCCCGCCGGCGACCACGTCGCGGCGTGCGAAGAAGTCCCCGCAGCGCCTGACCATCTCGCGCCACATCCACACGGCGCGCACGTACGGGCTCGAGTCCAGGAACGCGCCGCCGTCCGCCTCGCTCACCCACCAAGGGACGTTCCGCCCCCCCACTCGCCGCCCGATGTGCAGCTCGTTGCTGTCTAGGTCCGCGAGCTTCTCGTCGGTGAGCACGTCGTAGCTGCGCACGAGCGAGTCGGCGACGTCGCGACCGTCTCTGAAGATGTAGAGCAGGCGCGCGTCCGGCAGCGCCCGGTAGGCGAGCGCGGGCGCGAACGCCAGGAACGGCTCCTTGTACACGAGCGTGCGCTCCGCGCGCCGGCCGTTGGCCGCCGCGGCCAGGCCAGACGGCCGCCTGCCGGCGATCCACCACTTGCGCAGCGCCGCAGCGCGCGAGTGGTAGAGGCTGCTTTGCAGGTAGTCGCCCAGGGCCACGCGCAGGCTGCGCTCCAACGCCTCGCGCACGCCCTCGGGCAGATCCTGAGCGGCGAGGTGCGCGACGCCCACGGGCAACAGGTTGCCGGTCACGCACTCGAGCGCCGGATGGGCGCTGAGCGCGCTCATCAGGAACGTCGTCCCCGAGCGCGGCGCACCGAGCACGATCGCTGTCTTGACGCTCACGCGGGGTCCTCGATCGCGGCCGATCTCAGACGGCGGCCCTCAGCTGGTGACGGGCTGGTCGGAGCGCTCCCCGGGACGGCCGGGGTTGGCGGGCTGGGCGGGGTGGGCGGGTCCTTGTTCGCGTGCAAGCCGAGCCAGCCAGTCCGGTTGATCGCTGTCGATCGCCTCGAAGATCGAGCGCGAGCGCTCGGCGTTGCGGTCGGAGATGCCCTTGCGCGGGTTCACGGCGCCGCCGCCGGCGCGAGCGCGTTCGACGCCGGCTCGCAGCAGGCGCCGCGCCGGGTGCTGCGAGCGCTGCTTGGAGGCCCGCACCCGGGCCTTCTGCAGATCCGAGCGCGACAGCGCGTCTTCGCGAAAGCCCGCGCCGTGGTGGTAGACGATGTCGCCGTAGACCGCGAAGAACACCGGGTGCAGGTCCGAGCCGTTGCTCCTCAGCAGCTGCACCCACGCGGTTTCCGACAGCTCGAGGGCGCGCATCAGGTTGGCTCCGACGTCGCTCGCGTGCCTGCCGGCGACCCCGCGCCAGACCGGGCCGCCCGACCAGTCGCCGGGCAGGTTGCGCCAGGTCTCGACGCTCGTCACACAAAAGCACGGGTGCGGCTGCGGGTCGTTGAGGTTCTCCGCGCGGCGAACCGCCACCAGCGGCGCTCTCTCCAGGCTCTCGGCGATCACCGGCATCGGATCTGCGATCGGGAAGGCGTCTCCGTCGAGGAACATGATCAGGTCCTCGTCGCAGGCGACGTGGCAGATCTCCATCGCGAGGTGGTTCAGCTTGCCCGCGTGAGGACCGCGCTGTTCGAGCACGTGGTCGAAGCGCTCGCCGTAGGAGGCGCCGTCGATGCCCTCCAGCGAGGTCCACGTCTGGAATGGAACCGCAAGGTGCCTGCGCAGGTATCTCGCCTGGATGTCGATCCAACGCGGCGAGCGGTAATGGACCGTTGCGACGTGCAGCATTCGCCTGCACCCTAAACGATGCAGCTATCGTTGGCCTCGGATGAACGACGGCGGTCACTCGACGCCGGGGGGCCGCGCGCCCGCGGCGCTCGCCGGCGCACCGCGCTCGGTGCTGCTCGGGGTGCCGCGCTGGACACGCGACGGAGGGGTTTCCGCGCACGTGCAGACGAGCGCAGCGGTGCTCACCATATATCGCTGCCCGCACCTGTTTCACCCCGAGGTGCCGATGGCCGAGCGCCTCGCAGACGCGCTGTCGTTTGCCCCTGACGTGATTCACCTGCACCAGGTGGACCTGCCCGACGTGATCGACGCGCTGCGCTCGAGCGCGCCGGTGGTGATCAGCGCGCACGTCTACTCCGCATGCCCGTCCGGCGTTTACTACTTTCAGCCAGGGCACGAATGCAGCAGAGGTCACGGGCCGGGATGCGCGTTCAACATGCTCGCCCGCGGCTGTGCACACACGCTTAACCTCGGGGCGTTGCCCGCGCGTTACCGGGGCGCCGGGCGCCGCGCGCAGGCCCTCGCGCGCGCGGACCTGCTGATCTCCTACTCGAGCGCGGTCGACCGCCACCTGGCCGCCAACGGGCTGCAACGACGGAGGATCGTGCCGTTTCCGGTCACGATCACGCCGCAGGCGGACGCCCGCGAGGACGCGGGGCGCCGCGTGGTGTTCGCGGGCCGGGTGGTGAAGCAGAAGGGTGTCGCGGTCCTGATCCGTGCGGCGCTCGAGGTCGACGCCGAGTTCGTCATATGCGGAGACGGCAGGCAGCTGGAGGCGATGCGCGGCCTGGCACGCCGCCTGGGGGTCGAGCGACGCGTCCGCTTCACCGGCTGGTTGAGCGCACAGGAGCTGGCGCGCGAGTTCGCCGGCGCGTCGGTGGTGGTCGTCCCGTCGCTGTGGCCCGAGCCGTTCGGGCTGGTCGGGATCGAGGCCCTCGCCGCCGGGCGCCCGGTCGTCGCGAGCGCCACCGGCGGGATCGAGGATTGGCTCGAGGACGGCGTCAGCGGCGTGTGCGTGAGGCCCGGCGACGCGCGTGAGCTGGCCCGCGCGCTGGACGCGCTGCTCGCCGACCCGGACAGGCGGCGGGCGATGGGCGAGGCGGGCAAGCTCTCCGTGCAAACGCGCTTTTCACCAGAGAGCCACGTGCTCGCGCTGCTGGACGCGTATGGTCGCGCGCGTGCCACGTGGGGCCTGCGGGCGGCCTCGCCGCAGCCGGCGCAGGAGAGCGTGGGCGCGCCCTCCGCGGGCGCTTGACCTGTGCTCGACACGGCTTCTGCAACCACCAAGTCGGCACTCGCCGGCGCATGCCCGAGCCGGTATCATCACCTGCGGCTACAACTGGCCTGGACGGATCCGAACAGCCGATGAACGAGACCACAGACACAGCTGCCTGCATCTCGGTGTCCGCCCTGCGGCGATGATCGCCCCGATCAGCGCCTCAAAGCGCAGGCTCCTGCGGTTCGACGCCAGCAGCCCCCCGTCGAGGCGCACGCTGCCGGCGCAGCCGTCGATGCGGGAGCGGATGCTGTACGTCACCGACGGCCAGCGGGGCCGCATGGCCATGATGTGCGTGGTCGTGATGATCTCAGCGCTCGCGGAAGCCGTGACGCTGACGCTGATCGCACAGATCGCCGCCCAGCTCGTGAAGCCGCCCGGCGCACACGTGCGCGTGGCGCTGATCAACGTGCACGCCCCCGTCAAAACGCTGATCGTGATCGCGTTCGCGATCGCCCTCGCGCGGGTGCCGCTGATTCAGATACCGGCGACGATCATTCCCACGCGAATCGGAACCGACGTCGGTGCCCGCATACGCCTCGATCTCTTCAACGCCTACAGTCGCGCCTCCTGGGAGGTGCGATCTCGCGACCGCGAGGGACAGATGCAGGAGACGCTGACAAACCAGACAGGCTCCGCCAGCTCGGCCGTGGGCAGCCTGCTGGCATTCATGACGTCCACGCTGAGCTTTCTCGTGCTGTTGGCGTCGGCTCTGGTGCTCAACACGCTCGCCGCGCTGATCGTGCTGTCTCTCGCGATCACCATGTTCGCGCTGCTGCGACCTCTGCGCGGCCTGGGCGAACGCAAGGCGCGCGCCTGGTCGCAGGCACAGGTCAACTACGCCAGCAGCGTCGCCGAGTCGATCCGGATCGCGGAAGAGGCGCACGTGTTCGGCGCCGGCGCGGTGCAGCGAAAGGTGAACAGGGTGCTCGTGGCGAGGGTGAGAAAGCTGCTCTTCCAAACGCAGATGCTCTCCCAGATCGGCGCGAAAATCTTCGAAGCGATCGTGTACCTGCTGCTGCTGGGCGGGCTGTGGGTGCTTCACACCAGCGGCACCGGCCACCTCGGCGCGCTGGGGGCGGTGGTGTTGATAGTGGTGCGCGCGAGCACGAGCAGCCAGAACATCCAGGGCACCTATCAGGGTTTGATTCAGTCGTTGCCTTTCTTGGAGCGTACGCAGGAGGCGGAGCGGCGTTATCGGGAGAGTGAGCCGGCTGCGGGGTCGGTGGCGT
>Ga0335075_10001028_pt1 | contig 47077 bp, 51 predicted proteins | sample Lox_Sample_24_FD_206723 | JGI IMG/M metagenome (GOLD analysis project Ga0335075, IMG submission 206723) | Soil microbial communities from Loxahatchee National Wildlife Refuge, Florida, United States - Lox_Sample_2.4 | ecosystem: Environmental > Terrestrial > Soil > Wetlands | place: USA... | reverse complement strand
CGGTTAGCCGACCGGACAATCCGGCCCGCTCGGCACCGTCGGAAACCTGAGCGGTCAGCGTAGCGGTCATCGCGCCGCCTCGAGCGCGTCGCCAGCCTGAAGCAACTCGCTGACCGCGCTGTCATCAAGAACGCCGGCCGCGTCAATGATCGCGAAGAATCGCTCCGCCTCCACCCCGAAGAGCTGGCCGACCCGCTCGCGCAAGTCCAGCCTGATGCGCGCGCCGATATCGCGCAGCAGTCCCGCACCGAACAGCGACTCCAGCAGCTGCTGCAGCACGGCACCGCCGAGCGCACCGTCGCGCTCTACATCGGCCTGTGCCGCTGACCCGAGGATGCCCATGGTGAGCACGAGGGCCAGCGATTCCTCGTCGAACGAGACCACCCGCGCGATCGAGCGCCGGGTGACGTTCTCGTCTTTGACCAGCCTGCGGATGTGCTCCTGCCAGGCGCGGACGGCGGCCGCCGCTGCTGCGGCGATCCCACTAGTCGCTCTGGCAAGCGCAGCCGGATCCCGGTCCGCCGCATCGGTGCTGGCGTCGCTTACCAGGCCGAGGTCGGCCAGCGCGGAAGCGACATAGTCTGCCTCGCTCGACCTGGCGCTGCTGGCTGCGGCCCCGTGGTCGGTGAGGAGGCCGCTTCCGGCAGGCTGCTGCTGCCACTGCGCCACCACGAGCTCTGCCGCCCGGTCCGCGGTCGCGGTAACCAGGGAAACCATGCTCGCATGCAGGGCGGCTTTCAGCGCGATCGCTCTGGCTGGTAGCTGCTGCTTTCGCTGCTTGCCACCGCCCCGGCCCCGCCGGGCTTGAAGCGTGCGCAGCAGATCGCCGGTGCCGGCGAAATCCTGCCAGCGAGCTAGCACCTCGCCAGTCAGCAGCGATCCGTTGCCGGTGGCCGCCTCGAACTCTGCCAGGCCCGCCGCGTACGCAGAATCCACCGTCTCGTGCAACTGGCGCCTCAGCCCAAGCTGCGCGGTCACCTGGTCGGCCAGGGCCGGTATCCGGGAGCGGAATGTGTCGAGCACTCCCGACATGGTTTGCGTCAGCACAGCGACCCGGCGATCGTCTTGTCTGGCCGTGTCGGCCAGCCAGTCACGGATCGGAGCAGTGACCTCGGGCGGCAGCTGAGCGTCCGTGATGACTGTCTCAGGAATGATGAACCTGCGAACCTCGCGCAACCCGTTGGCCTCGAGCATGGCGTCGAAGTGAGTCGCCAGCTCGGCCGTGGCAGGCGGCGGAACCCTGGACAGGGCAATGGCCAGCGAGGCACCGCGATCGCGAGCGTCCTGGAGCATTTCCCAGACGGCTGCGTCGGCGTAACGCCGGGCGGTCGTGACGAACAGCCAGAGATCCGACGCATCCAGGAACTGATCGGCGAAGTCACGGTGGGCTTGCACTACCGAGTCGATATCAGGCGTGTCCAGCACCGCGACGCCCTTCGGCATGCCCTCGCTGGCAGCCAGCACCAGCAGTCCGTCCCTGCCGGGCATGGCCAGGCCCTGCTGACGGACGCGCGGCAGCGTCGGCAGGAACACGTTCTCCGCGAACCATCGCATGTCGTCTGGATGACACGCGAGCACCGGGCTGTTCGTGGTGGGGCGCCGGATGCCGGTGGCACTGACCTGCTTGGCGACCAAGCTGTTCATCAAGGTCGACTTGCCCGCGCCAGTTGAGCCGACCAGGGCGACCAGTATCGGCGCGCCGGACTGTCGCAGCCTCGGCAACAGGTAGTCATCGATCTGGCTGAGCAGCTTGACTCGCGCCGCCCGTGCCTCGGCAACGCCGGGCGACTCGAATAGCAATGGCACGGTGACGATGGGGTGGCGCAGGCCGAGCAAGGCAGCTTCTAGCTTCCTGGCGTCAACCCGCGCGAATGGCTCATCGACTGCATCCGTCTCAGCGGTGCTGCCGCCAGGTTCCGCATCCGCCGTCCGATCCCAGATTGAGCCACCCGCCGTAGGCGCTGGCTGCCCCGGTTCCCGCGACGGCGCTAGGGCGTCCGGTCCGCCTGGCGACCCGGCAGGTGTGCCACCAGGCCAGCCGGTGCCGGACCGCGCACCAGCGCCGGCCGCCCGATCAGTGCTGTCCTGCTGGCCAGCCCCGTCCGCAGCATGCGCACCACCTTGACGGCCGGTGCTGCCCTGCTCGGCTGCCGTTACGGCTCCGGGAGAACCGGCCGGCACCGGGGCGGTCATGGCTACCTCGGCGAACGAAGCTGCCGGGCCGGCAAAGCCGGGCACGCCCTCGGCATCGCGGAAAGACGGGTATCCGGCGGCAGCCGACCCTGGCCGGCCGGCTGTGCCGGGCGGCGGCTGCGCCGCGGCCGCGTCCATTCCCTCGGTCATGCTTCCGGGTCTCCTGCCCCAGCACTGCTCTTCACTCGTACGTCTGCCCCGCGCCGTGCCCAGTGCCGCGGCCTGGCGGCGGCGCAGGCTTGCCGGCAAGCCGGCAGCACTGCCTGGTTCGGCTGTGCCGGTCAGGTCACGCTTTCCTTTGATGACTTTCAACCGCCAGGGCCGGCGTTGTCCAGTCCCGGGCAGACAGTATCTGCCCTTTACGTAATTGTGCGCCGCTAGCGCAGATTACCGACACTAATACTGCAACCTGGACCGGCGAGAAAGCCGGCTCGAGCGGGCTGTTTACCTGCCGAGCCACCGAGGGCATCATCAGCCGCACCACACTATCGGAATCGACACAGTCAGACGGCCTTAATCGACCAGGTATTCGAGCTAGCTACCAATGGCTACTTCTCGGTCACGCCGGCCGAGTCGAAGGTCGCTACGTCCCGCAGCGCGCGGACGGCACTCTGCACGATGGGCAGCGCGAGCAGGGCGCCGGTCCCCTCGCCAAGCCGCAGGTCCAGGTCGACCAGCGGCCGGAGGCCAAGGTGCTTCATGCTCACCGTGTGGCCGGGCTCAGCCGAGCGGTGTCCGGCGATCAGGCAGCAGGCGGCACCCGGGGCGATAGCGCTTGCCGCCAGGGCAGCGCTGCCGGCGATGACACCATCCAGGATGACCGGGACTCGCAGCGCCGCGCCCGCGATGATGAATCCGGCGAGGGCAGCATGCTCGAAACCGCCAAAGGATGCCAGCACGCCGACCGGATCAGCCGGATCCGGCTGGTGAAGCGCGAGACCGGCGCGGACGACCGCTACCTTCCTGGTCAGCGTCTGGTCGTCGACCCCGGTGCCGCGGCCGGTAACCTCGGCGGCATCCCGGCCGGTGAACGCGCATATCAGCGCCGCTGACGCTGTCGTGTTGGCGATGCCCATGTCGCCGGTCAGCAGGCATCGGTTGCCCGCCGCGACCAGGTCTCTTGCCAGCTCGATGCCAACCCCGATAGCGGTCACCGCCTCGTCCCGGCTCATCGCCTGGCCCGCCGTGAAGTCGGCGGTCCCCCTGCCGATCTTGCGGGGCAGCAGGCCAGGTACCTGACCGAGGTCACTGGCGACGCCCACGTCGACCACGACGACCTCGGCGCCTGCCTGAGCGGCGAATGCGTTCACGACCGCGCCACCAGCCAGGAAATTGCCCACCATCTGGCCGGTAACCTCCTGGGGCCAGGGTGTCACCCCTTGTGCATGGACGCCGTGATCGCCGGCGAAGATGGCGACGGCAGCCGGTTCCGGCAACGGTGGCGGGCAAGTGCCCGCCAGCCCGGACAACTGAACGGAAACGTCCTCAAGCACGCCGAGTGAGCCAGCAGGTTTGGTCAGCTGGGCCTGGCGCTGCTGTGCCGCGGCCACCGCATCGCCGTCCAGGGGCCGGACGGCGGCCTTGACCTCATCGAGCAGGCTTACGGCGGCGTGACCCGGTATCTCCCGCTTGCCGTACTCCTCGGCATGCACGGCCCAGCCGAGCGGACGCCTGCGAGCCCAGCCGGCCAGTTCAAGCTCGGGCTCCGGCGCGAAGCTGGCAACGTAACCGACGCACAAGTAGGCGACGACTTCGAGATGCGGGGGCAAACCGAGTTCTGCGGCGAGCTCCCGCTCGCTGAAGAAGCTCACCCAGCCCACGCCCAGCCCTTCGGCCCTGGCCGCCAGCCACAGGTTTGCGACGGCGAGAACACTGGAATAGACGGCGGTCTGCGGCTGGGCATGCCGCCCCAGGGTGTGCCGGCCACCCCTGGTGGGATCACAGGTGACGACGATGTTGACCGGCGTCTGCAGGATCGCCTCAGTCTTCAGCCGGTCGAACGCGCGCGCCCTCGCGGCCGGCAGCGCCGCAGCGAAATCCTCGCGTGCGCGCTCTGCCAGAGCCTTAATCCTGGCCCTCCGGTCAGCGTCAGTGATGACGATGAAGTCCCAGGGCTGCGAGAAACCCACCGATGGCGCCCGGTGGGCCGCGGCGAGCACACGCTCGAGGACGTCCGGCGGGATCGGGTCGGGCAGGAAGTCGCGCCGGACATCGCGGCGTTCCTCGATTACGCGGTAGACAGCGGCGCGCTGGTCATCAGGAAATATATACATTTCGGGTGACAAGTTACCGCTCATTTGCTCTGGTCTGCACTATGCCCTTCCATACCGAGCCTGCCCTTCCACGCCGGGCCTGCTAGCAGTCGCTTTCTAGACGGTGCCCTCGTTGTCAGCCATGGTGGCCCGCTCCTCCGGCCCCCAGCCTGCCCGCGACCCTGGCACGGCCAGAGCGCTTGACAGCAAGGCGTTAAACGCGGCGACGGCAACCGCCGGCCCGCCTTTCTCGGACACGTTACTCACCGACCTCAGACCACTTGCCCGCAGCGCGTCCTTGGCCTCAGCCGCCCCGGCGAAGCCAACAGGCAAGCCGATCACGAACGCCGGCTCAACTCGGCGGCTGAGAATCTCCGCAAGCCCCTCCGGGCTACCGCCGGCAACCCAGACAGCACCCGGTCCCGTCTCCCCGAACGCCAGCCGGACCGCCGCAGCGGCCCTGCTGATCGACGCTGTCCTAGACAGCCGCAGCGTCAGCGGCTCAGCGATCTTGCACAGCACAGGGCTCCCGGTGATACCCGCCGCCACCATGCCCGAGTCGGCGACAACTGGCGCGCCTGCCGCCAGCGCGGCGACGGCTTCGGCGAGCGACTCCTCATCACAGACCAGGTCGGTGAAGTAGTCGAAGTCCGCGCTAGCATTTATGACCCGTTCAGTCACGTCTCGGCTGAACTTTGGTAGCGGTGAAAGGTCAATCCGGGAGCGCAGTATGCGGTACGACTCCTCGGTGACCGGATTCATGACTGCTGGCGCCCCCTCCGGCCACGTCATGCTGCCAGCACCTCCCTGCGCCCTGTCTCAGCATGGCACAGCGCGGCTGGCCCAGCGGTCGCATCGGACCGCTCGTTCCCGCATAAACGTCAGCGGCTAGGCGGCGCGGAATCGCCAGGCACTAGCGCCAGGGGGCCGGTGTCGCTTCCGCCCGAGGTCTCGGTGGTCGCGAGGTCGGCTCCGACCGTGGCCGCAGCCTCCTCGTCCCGGCTCTTGTTCGTGAACAACACGTAATGGAAGATCAGGAACCGGGCCACGAAGGTGACGCAGTTCATCAGGAAGTACGCGCCCTGAACGACAACGTGCTTCATCAGATGGGAGTAGCCCATCGAGTGCGCCCAGACGCTCGCGTAGTGAGACGTCTCGCCCAGGATGATCCACACCGCGACTGAGACGGCCCAGAAGGGCACGGTCTCCCGGAGCCAGTCCGGCCTTCCCTTGCGTTCCCAGGCCCAGCGGCTCAGCAGGTAACTCACCAGGGCCGCGACCATCGAGGCGATGCCGCCGGAGAAGCCCGCGCTCAGGTTCACCGGACCGGTCAGCAGGCCGAGCACGACCTGGCTGGTGATCACCGCGGCGACGGCGACCAGAACGAACCGGGTGAACCGCTTGCCCGCCTCGGTACGCAGCTTTCGCTCGAGCGGAGCAGGAACCACGCTCCAGGCAGCCTTAGCGATCTTGTCCGGTACGGAAGTCATGAGTGTCCTAGATTGACGAACGGCTCCGGCTGGGTCAACCACGTCTACAGTACGGGAACCTAACCAGAGGTTCGCGCGAAACCCTGAGGCGCACCCGGGTAGTTCCTGGCGATTCAGTCACGCGAGAGTAGCCAGCGACCCGACACGAGGTCGCGGCAGAGCTGGTAGGTGGCCGACGGCACGCTCCGCTCCGGCGTCGCCTCGACGCGCCAGCACTCACTTCCGCCCGTGCCCCCGGCCGCCGGGCCATCCGCTGCCGGGGCGGGGTCGGCGACCGTCGAGGCGGGGTCGGCGACCGTCGGGGCGGGCGTGACCTGCTTGTCCAGGACGAACATGACCGTGTGCATCCGCCCGCGCCAGACGAACCTCGCGGGTCGGCCGTTCCGCAACCAGACCTCGACCGGCTCGCCGCGGATACCGCGCATGCTCCCGCTCCCTGGCACAGGCACCACACGGGTGCTGCCACACCGCCCAGGGGAAGACAGGCAGAACTACTACATTCGAACATACATTCGCCGAGCCTCCAGAGCAAGCCCGCAGCCAGGCAAGCCTGATCGATGATCGCGCTGAAGTTAGGGGTGCCATAAGCTCCCCGGATTAACGGCGATCATGCACCGCTCAGGCCGCGGCCCAGCCGGGCATCGGATAACCAGCGAGCAGGTCACGCACTTCACCGGCTACCCGCTCGATGACGTCGTCGTCATCCTTCGCGGCAGCCGTGATCGCCTCGTCCATCCACGCCGCGATCTGATTCATGTGCTCTTCTGTCAGTCCCCTGGTAGTGACCGCCGGGGTGCCGATGCGAATGCCAGACGGATCGAACGGCTTGCGCGTGTCGAACGGCACGGTGTTGTAGTTCACCTCAATCCCTGCCCGGTCGAGAGCCTTGGCGGCGGGCTTGCCGCCGATGCCCTGGGCCGTGAGGTCGAGCAGGATCAGGTGGTTGTCGGTGCCGCCAGACACCAGCGTGTAACCGCGGGCAAGCAGCGCATCGGCGAGAGCCTTGCCGTTAGCGACAACCTGGTGCGCGTAACTGCGGAACGACGGCTGCGCGGCCTCCCGCAGCGCGACGGCGATCGCGGCCGTGGTGTGGTTGTGCGGCCCGCCTTGCAGGCCAGGGAACACAGCCTTGTCCAGCGCGGGCGCGTGCTCGGCCGTCGACATGATCATCGCGCCGCGCGGCCCGCGTAGCGTCTTGTGGGTGGTTGTCGTGAGCACGCTCGCGTAACCGACGGGCGACGGATGCGCGCCGCCGGCAATCAGCCCGGCGATGTGCGCGATGTCCGCGACCAGCACGGCACCGATCTCGTTGGCGATCTCGGCAAACGCCGGGAAGTCAATCGTTCGCGGGATTGCCGTCCCGCCGCAGAAGATGACCTTGGGCCGCTCCCGCCTCGCCAGGTCGCGGACTTCGTCCAGGTCCAGCCGCCCGGTGTCGGCCCGGACGCCGTACTGCACCGACTTGAACCACTTGCCGGTTACCGACACCGGCCAGCCGTGCGTGAGGTGCCCGCCCATCGGCAGTGCCATCCCCATGACGGTGTCACCAGGCGAGAGGAAGGCCAGGTACACGGCGAGGTTGGCGGGCGAGCCCGAGTATGGCTGGACGTTGGCATGATCCACGCCGAACAGGCTCTCGGCCCGCTCGCATGCGATCCTCTCGAGCGGGTCGATGTACTGCTGACCCTCGTAGTACCGGCGGCCGGCGTAGCCCTCGGAGTACTTGTTGGTCAGGACCGAACCGCTGGCCTCCAGCACCGCTACGGAGACGTAGTTCTCGGAGGGGATCAGCCTGATCTTGTCGCGCTGACGGCGTGCCTCCGCCTGGATCAGTTCCGCCACGTCCGGATCGCTGCCGGCGACATGCGGGATGGGTGGCTGATGCATCGCGTGCTCCTCAGGTCTGGCGGCCAGACCTTCATCATGCCGAATGCGGCTTCACTCGTATACGTCGGCTTGCCAGCCTGGCCGGGCCGGAGGCACCGCCTTTCCTGAGCCAGGCAGACGCCGTCTGACCAGCAGGTACTGCCTCGCTGGCTGCGAGGAAGGCTCCGATGCGCGCGCCGCAACGCCGCCGACCTGCTTCTCAGCTCCGCGTATTTCAGGACTTCACTGTCAAACGCGGCCAACCTTCGGCCAGCCGGTCTGGCCGGACCGCATTCCGGACGTCGCGGTCCGGCATCAGCTGCCGTGTTCGCGCTTGGCTAAGAGCGCAGCGGCCGGGCGCGCTGGTACTGGGCGAAGCCGAGCCGGATCAAGCCCGAGCCGGGCAGCGCCTGACCGGCCGCCGCCCGGGCTCAGGTCAGCCTGCTACGGCCTCCAGCAGCCTCTTGCGCTGCTGGTCACCCAGTCCGCCGACGCGGCGGTTGTCGTCAATCCCGGCCTCTTCCATCACCGCGGCGGCCTTCGCCGGGCCGTACCCGGGCATCGCCCTGATGACCTGCGAGACCTTGGTCTTCTTGGTGATGTCGTCGGTCTTAGCGAGCACTTGCGCAATGCTCGTCTTTCCGGACTTGACTGAGGCCAGCAGCTCGCTCCGCTTCTTGCGAGCAGCCTGGGCCTTTGCCAGCGCCTCGGCGCGTTGCTCCGGTGTCAGTGTCGGAAGAGCCATGTCACTCCTTCGGTCGAGTCGATCAACTGTCCCACATACCCGCTGCTAGCAGCGGTAGCCACGGTTCGTGTCGCTGTCAGCAACTGAGCTGGGACAGCCACCCGGACAAGGTGAGGCCGGCTGCCGGGGTCGCGTACGATTTGCGGTGCTTTGCGGGCTGCCCTCAGCGTCTCTTCGCCCGAAAGCTGGTACCAGAAACCGACTTATCGGGATCAACAGCCTCAGCTGGAGGCCGTTTCGAATGAAAGGTCCCGCAGGTTGAAGCGATAGCTAGAACCTGTTCTACTTTTCGCTATGCCGGACGAGAAACTTACCGCGCGCGATCTGGCTCGCCGGTCGCAGGCCGCCGTCAAAGTTAAAGATCGCGAAGGCTGGCTGGGCTTGTTTGCTGCCGACGCGGTCGTGCAGGATCCAATCGGGCCGTCGCCGTTCGACCCCGACGGTAAGGGTCATCACGGGGCGGAAGCCATCGCCGCGTTCTATGACACAGTTATCGCCCCGAACGACCTGATCACGTTCGAGATCGAGAACTCTTACCTGTGCGGCAACGAAGTCGCGGATGTCGGCATCATCCGTACAGTGCTGCCCGGCGGCAGGCATGTCGCGATCGTGCACGGCGTCTACACCTACCGGTGCAACGACGCCGGTCAGCTCATTGCGCTGCGGGCGTTCTGGGAATACGACAAGGCTGAACTCACCGAGGCCTGAGCGGAACCGACCGTGGCCAGAAACAACCCCTGACCGGGCGCCAGCACGGTCCCCCCGGCACCAAACGTTGCTTGTCTGCAAGTAACCTGCCTACGCGGTCGTTCAGTCTGAGCGAGCGCGCGGCAGTCCGGCGGGCGGCCGCTCCCGGAGAATTCGCCTCACCCCGTACTCGGAGCCGGCAGTGCGCATCGGGCAGATTGCCATCGACCTCGCACCGCTGCGCGAGAGCCGCGATTACCGCCGGCTGTTCATGGGGCGTTTCGTTTCCATGGGCGGGAACGCCCTCGCAACAACCGCGGCTAACTGGCAGGTCTATGCCCTGACCCGCAACTCACTAGCCGTTGGCCTGCTGACGCTGGTGTCCGGCATCGGCATGCTGCTCGGCCTGCTGAACGGGGGGATGCTTGCCGACCGGCACGACCGGCGCAAGCTGATCATGGCCGTCCAGCTGCCGCAGGCCCTTCTCGCTGCGGCACTGATGGCTAACAGCCTCCTTGGCCACCCCGCACTCTGGCCGCTCTACCTCGTGACGTTTTTCCTGGGGTTGTGTGCCGGGCTGGCGTCGCCCGCCTCGACTGCCACGACTCCGGCACTGGTCGGCATCGACAAGCTGCCCGCAGCCGCGGCGCTGAACGCGACCGCGGGCCAGCTCGGCCAGCTCGGCGGACCAGCCATAGCCGGACTGCTGATCGCAGGCCCCGGGCTGGCCAGCTGCTACGCCATCGACGCCGTCTGTTATGCGGTTTTCGGCCTTGCGCTGCTCGGGGTCTCACCGCTCCCGCCGACGGTCAAGGCGCAGCGGCCAGGGCTGAAGTCGCTCGCCGAGGGGCTCGCGTACGTCCGGCGGAACGGCGTCGTCGGCAGCATGCTGCTGATCGACACCAACGCCATGCTCTTCGGCATGCCATCGGCCCTGTTCCCGGCACTGGCCAGCACGCACTTCCACGGCGGCTCAGCCACTTTTGGCCTGCTGGTAGCCGCGCCTGGTCTTGGCGCGCTGATCGGCGCTGCGACGAGCGGCTGGACCGGACGGGTGCGGCGGCCCGGCGTGGTCGTCATCGGCGCGGGCATCGTCTGGGGCGGCGCCATCACGTTGTTCGGCGTCGTCAGCAGCCTGCCGCTGGCACTCTTCTTCCTGGCGCTCGCCGGAATGGGCGATCTGATCTCCGAAGTGCTGCGCAACGCGCTGCTTCAGCGGTACACGCCTGACCAGCTGCGCGGCCGGGTGTCGAGCCTGTACCTCGCGCAGGTCACTACTGCGCCCGCTCTCGGCAACGTGGAGGCTGGCGGCGTCGCGAGGCTCGTCTCGCCGTCATTCTCCGTGATCAGCGGAGGCCTGGCCTGCGTGGCCGGCGCGCTGGTGCTCGGAGCGCTCATCCCGGCGCTGCGTAACTCGAGCCTGACCGAGACGCCAGACGATTCGGACGCAGATGCCGTACCTGGCTCCGAGTCAACAGCGCAGAACGCCACTGCCTCGTGATCGCGCGGTCGAAGCCGCCGGCCGTGTCCGCTGCGTGATCTGCATCGGGCACAATGTCCGCGTAAGCGCCTGTAGCTCAGCCGGATAGAGCAGCTGCCTTCTAAGCAGCCGGCCGCAGGTTCGAGTCCTGCCAGGCGCGCCATCTGCGGACAGAAGGTTTCAGCACCCGGATTGGTCGTCCCGGCCGGGCTCTTGAGGCACGCCTGCACCCGCACGCCGGCGTCCTCGCCGCGGCCGCCGTCCCGCCACGGTAGTGGCACTCGCCACCGGGCCGATCGCCAGTCGAAGACCGGCGAGCACGACCTGCCACTCCGCGGTCAATGTCCTTCTGAGACACGTGCGTTGCCCCACGCCACAGAAATGGCCCAACCGGCCGACAATGACTGACCGGAGCCGAAGCACTGGAGTTGGAGGGTATGGACCCCTGTTACATTGACATCGACGGTTTTGGGCCTAAGGCCACTGACCGTAAAAGTCCGGAGAGTGTGCCCATCGCCAACTAGTATGATGCCCGCTTCGAAATGCGGCGGAGGCTTGGCCCCAAGTCCAAGGGTAGCTTGGAACCGGCGAGCGTTATGCCTTAGCTTATAGGTAGGAAAAGCAGTTGGATCGCCAACGTTACAATAGAACGAGATACTCTTCGGATAAATTGACCCGTCTATCTTGACCGGACCCGGGTTCACTAGCTCGCCGAGTTTCCCGGACGGTACCAGATCTGAGAGATATGAAAAGGAGGACGTGCTAGAAGTCTTCGGAATTACCACTGGAGCAGACTCGCCAGCTTGAGAGCTTGCACTGGCCGAAATGCGAGGCACGTGCGAAGAGGCCGCCACTGGCGAAGAGGCTGATTTTGGCGGCGCGCCAGAGTTGACTTGGGTTAATGCTATTACTACCGCCACTGCAGCCACGACGCTTCCGATAATCGTCCAGAAGAGTGTTCGCCCTCGCCGCATAGGTCCTCCGAGGCCATGCTGCCTAAGCCTAGGCAACTTAGCATCCCCTCCATCTTGCGAGGCGTCCAACTTTGTTCGCCGCTCAGCCCGGCATACCTTAAGCAGCCGGCCGGGCGCCGCGTAGGATCCGGGAGCGCCCACGGTTGGGCGCGAGCATGGGATGCTATGAGGCGCATGGTCGGATGCCGAAGGCTCCGACGGCGGGCTCCAGCAGATCGAACGCGCGGGCGGCCTCCTCCGCCAGGACCACGCAGATCTCCGCCCGCGCCTCACCGGCCAGGCTGCGCCTGCTCGCCTCGGCGTACAGAACCCGATGGACCGAGGCGAGATGCGCCGCGATCAGCCGCTGCTGCGGAGTGTCCTCGCCGGTCTCCTCGGCGATCGCGTCACCGAGTGCCAGCTCGCGCTTGTTCAGCATGTCCAGCCCACGGTTCACGAGCACCGCGCTGCTATTGATCATCGTGGCGAACTGCGGGCTCGACAGCCCCAGCGCCACGTCGGCTCGCGCCACCGATTCCTCGTAGTCGCGGCGGATAGCGGCCAGCCAGCTCTCTCCCTGTGCCCGCTTCATGACCACCTCGGCCAGGTGCCGCTCGATGACCTCGGCCCGGTCGAAGACCAGGTCTTCTTTGCGCGGGAAGTAGTTCGTGACCGTCATCTTGGCCACCCCGGCCGCGTCGGCCACCTGAGAGATCGTGACCTGGTCGAAGCCTCGCTCGGCGAACAACGCGGTAGCGATGTCGGAGATCGCCTGCCGGGTCTCGCGCTTGTGCCGCTCCCTGAGCCCTGGCGTCATGTCGACAGGCTATCAACATCTTAGGTTTATTACAACGTTAGGTTTGACATACTCTTATGTTGGATCTAAATTTTGGCTATGCAGACGACCTACTTGACCAGCCACCAGGCAGCCGCGCCCGGCGAGCAGACAACCGCCCCGTGCCCGGCACGACCCAGAGCCGGGGATCGGGACGCTATCCGCTCGCTACGCCCCGTGGCGATTGACATCGCCATCCCGGTTGGCGGCTACTACCTCCTGCACGACGGCGTCGGCGCCAGCCTGTTGCTATCGCTGGCCGTGAGCAGCGTCGGCCCTGCGGTCCGGTCGGTCTGGAGCATCACCCGGCAGCGCGAGTTGAACATGCTGGCCGGGCTCATGCTCGCGGTGAACGTGGCCGGTATCGCGGTCAGCTTCCTGACCGGCGACCCGCGAGCCATGATCGCAAAGGACTCGATCGTCAGCAGCGTCATCGCGCTCGCGATCCTGGGTTCAGTTGCCGCTCGGCGTCCGCTGATGACCGCCGGGCTGAAGGTGTACCTCACGAAGGGAACGGACGAACGGAGCGCCGCCTGGGACAGGCTGTCGGCGCGGTGCCCGCGGTTCCGCCGGCTGGAGCTGCTGTTCAGCTGCATCTGGGGGACGGCGCTGCTGGCCGAGTGCGTAGCACGGCTAATCGGTGCGTATTCCCTGCCGGTAACCACCATGGCGTGGCTCGGCACTGTGTTCACGCTCGGTGCGATCGGCCTCGCCATCGTCGTCGGCGGTGTGGCGGCGGGACCGATGATGCACATGATCGAGAAGGAAACGGCCGCGGCCTGACCGCGCGTGCCAGGTCCGGCCTCGCGCGGTCAGACCAACAAGCGCAACGACGATCCACGGCTCGACATCGACATGGCCAGCTACGGCGTCGTATCGAATGCTGCCGGACGGCCCCGACCGCGGCTACCAGGGTCTCGGCTGGCAGCCGCGACTCGTGTTCGACGCCCTCGCCCAGGCCGGAGGATGACCGGCGACCGGCTCCAGACACTCCAGACAGCAACTACCTTCAAACCAGCCAGTCGGCCAGCTGGCCCGATACGACCAGAGGACATCCGCGACCAAGGCCGGCAACATGGGCTAACACGGCAGACGGGCCCGTCACTAACCTGGTGCCTCACGCCGCCGTACAGCCAGGGAGAGATCAGCGTGCTCGCTGCGGTTCTTGTGGCGATCAACCGCTTCAACGCAGCGCACCCATGGAGTCATAACGACTTCTACCAGCGCTGGCTGCTGCGGCAACTTCCGGACCGATTGCCAAGGACCATCGACGTCGGCTGCGGGACCGGCAATCTCGTTCTGGCGATCTCGCAGCGCGCTGACATCGCCGAGGGCATCGACGTCGACGCGGGCGTGATTGCCACAGCATGCGCGCGTGCGCAGGCCCGGCCGAATGCAGTGTTCGCGGTACGCGACCTGTTGGACTTGCCCGGTGAAGGTCATTACGACGCGGTGACGGCAGTTGCCGTCGTGCATCACCTCCCGCTGACCGAGGCGCTGGCGAAGATGCGCGGACTCGCCGCACCCGGCGGCCGGATTGTGATCATCGGCTGTTACCGCGCCGCCACGATGACGGATCACCTAGTCGGTCTGGCGGCAGTCCCGATGAATATGATCATGGGTCTGCTGAAGTCCGCACGTGCAGTCGACGCGCGCGTTGCGATGTCTGCGCCGACAGCAAAACCGCAGCACACGCTGACCGAGATCAGGCATGCCTCGGCTCGAATCTTGCCTGGTGCACGGATTCGCCGCCGTCTCTTCTGGCGGTACTCGCTGACGTACTCCGCGCCGACTCGCTGACGTACTCGCTCCGCAAGGCCCACTCGCCGGAGTGCGCGATTTCTACCAGTTTGCGTGACCACGAGTTGACTTAGCACCCGAAACAGTTGCTAGAAATCCGGCATAACGCTCATAATGGGGCAGCCAAACGACAGTTTCGGGTGCTAAGTGGTCGGAGGCCCCACCCCATGGGGTAATTTGGGCGGAATGCGTCGCGCTCTGGTCATCGGCGGAACCGGCCTCATCGGCACGGCAGTGGCGAGACGACTTCTTGCCGCCGGCTGGCACGTCGACCTCACCGGGCGGGACCCCGCGCACATGCCTGCCTCGCTAGCAGCTGCCGGCGCCAGGTTCATCACCGCTGACCGGTCCGATCCGGGCCTGCTCGCCGTCGCGGGCGAGGGCGCCGACCTGATTGCCGACTGTCTCTGCTACACCGCCGCCGACGCGGCCAGCCTCGTGCCCGTGGCCCGCGCGGCGCGCTCGACGGTGATGATCTCCAGCAACGCCGTCTACGTCGACGCGGCCGGTCACCACTCGAATTCCGACGTTCCGCCGCACTTTGCCGGGCCAGTGCGAGAAGACCAGCCCACCGCCACGCCGTCCGCGGGAGCCGATTACCAGAGCCGAGAGGGCTACGCCGCGTGCAAGGTCGCAGCCGAGCAGGTCCTGCTCGACAGCGGCGCGCCGGTCACGGTGCTGCGCCTGGGGAAGGTGCACGGTCCGCGGGCCGCCAGGCCACGCGAGTGGGTTTTTGTCAAGCGGGTGCTCGACGGCCGACCGGCGGTGTTCCTGGCGAGGCGCGGCGCCGGCGTGGCTCAGACGGTCGCCGCTGACAACGTGGCGGCCCTTGTCGAGACGGTGGCTGAAAAGCCGGGACGCCGGATACTCAACAGCGCTGATCCTGACGCGCCCAGCGCACTCGAGATTGCCCGGACGATCGCGGGCCTGCTCGGCCACAGCTGGGAGGAGATACTGCTCGACGCCCCGTCTGACCCAGACGGCACAGCCGGCCCGGCGAGCACAGCCGGCGCAGCCGCCCCGGCCAGCACAGCCGGCCCGGCCAGCACAGCGAGCACAGCCAACGCAGCGAGCACAGCCAACGCAGCGCTCGGGCGTCATCCGTGGGATACCATGTTCCCGATCGTGCTCGACATGACGGCAGCGCTCAATCTTGGCTACGTGCCGGCCGGCAGTTACGCGACCACAGTCGCAGCCGAGGTCGAATGGCTGACATCGGCGGCTGCCGGCCACGAGGGCGACCGGGCGCTGACCTGGCTGAGCGATCCCTTCTTCGCCCCGTTCCTTGACTATGCGCGTGAGGACCGCTACCTGGCCGAGCGGGCCAGCTGACTCAGATTGGGCCAGGTCCCATCCGGCCGGCCGATGCCGGGTTGAGCCGCTGGGCACGCGCACTGACGATGACCCGCTGCACCGCGAGGCTGATCGCCAGGTACAGGACGACCGTCGCGTCGCCGAGGTGGCCGATGTCCTTGCGCTGGCCGATCAGATAGTCGTAGCCGAGATGCGCGGCCAGCGCGGCGATCCACAGTGCCGCGGTGAGCAGGTTCCCTTTCGCCCAGGTCTGGCCGTCTTGTAGCCAGATCTTGACGGTCGCCGCGCGCGCTGCACCGAACACAGCGGCCAGCACCAGGCTGCCGGCGAGAGCGACGATGGCCGCCGATCCCGCGTGCAACTTCTGCAGGTACTGAGCGGTCTCAATCAGGCCGACGATCACGAGGACCAGCACAATTCGCTGGTTACCCTGCACGGGCCTGGCCCTCAGCTGGCGATAAATGAGCAAACCGAGAACGGCTACCCCGATCACGAGGTAGAGCAGCGACTGGCTGGACATATATCCCCTGTCAGCTGCTCCCGCCCGAGCCCCGTAGCCCGGCGGCGACTGTCGGAGCAGCTCCGGGTTCAGGCTAGTGCGGACGGTGCTGCGGGCACCTGTGCCTCACATCCGGATCTGACCGTTACAGATGTCACCCATCGACGTCGGCCCGGTCACAGAATGATCACAAGCAGCCTGTTAGGTTGAGCCGGAGCAGATCTCGAAGGGCCAGATCGGAGGCAATCGATGGGCCTGCCTGTACGGCAGCGCAGGGTGCTTGACCAGATCGAAAGCACGCTTAAGGGATCAGACCCGAAGCTTACGGCACTCTATGCCATTTTTGCCAGGCTCAACCGCGACGAAGAGATGCCAAAGATAGAGCAATTGCGGCATAGAGCCATGATTGTTCTGGCCAGGCTGCGCCTGATTCCCGTCGCTGTTGGCACGAGGCTGCGCATCCGGCGGCTGCTGCGCCTTCAGCCGCGGCAGCGTGCCGTCCTGTTCTTCCCGATAGCGCTGGCAATCGCGGTCGTGGCGATCGTCTTCCTGGCGAGGTCTACCTCGGGCAACTCGTGCACGCAGATCCGAGCCACGTCCGCGGCGCACGACAAGTCCAAGCTCTGCAAGCCGACTTACGGCCTCTCCCCGCTGTACACCCCCGGCAAGTAGCGCGGCTCAGATGCGGACCGCTTCGAGCTCCGGGCGGCGGCAGACTGGCGCAGAATTCGCGGACAGCGCCGCTCCGACCTCGGCGCAAGTCGCGAGCAGCGCGATCGTGCTGCCAGGGCTTGTGCTACCGCCCAGGCCGGAAAGGTCCACAAAGTAGTGCGGCCAGGGCAGTGACGCGGACGTCCAGACGATTCGCCTCGTCTTCAGGTTGTAGCCCCACGCCTCCCCCAGCCCGTTTTCATCGAGCCCGAGCGCGACGCCGTTGGTCACCGAGTACAAGCTCGCCGCGACCGATATCGGAGCCGAGCTGACAACGGCGTTAGTCGCGATGTTGACGCCGAGCAGCCGGCTGCCGCTTGCCAGGTACGCAACGCTCCCGCCCGCTCCGCCGTCGGCCAGTTCAACATCGGCAGAAGGGCGACACCACTTCAGCTTGCCGCTCGCGCCGTCGTATGCCCGCACGCCGTTCGCGCCGGAGAACAGCACGACATTCCCCGCGGCATCACTCAGCGAGCCAGGAGCGGTCTCCGCCGCATTACTCTGCGAGCCAGCAGCAGCCCCCGCTACCACAGCGCAACCGGGTACTGTCCCCGTTGACGTGCGCATGGTTTGCTCAGTTCCGGTTCGCAGGTCAATCCGGCGCACAGTGGTGGATCCGGACGAGCCAGCCGAGCGGCCGCTATCCGTGACGTAGATCGTGTTGCCGGTGACACGCCAGGCTTGTCCGGTCGCTCCGATCGCACGGCTCCAGATCGCGCGCCCGGTCGCGTTGTAATAGTCGGTGATCGCATGCGTGCCGACGATGACGGTGCTGTCGTCGTTCGCCATGACCGCGCCGCCGTAAGTGGCAGCCGGGTAGATCCGGATCTGCTGGCCTGTCGCGGCCGACAGCATCACCTCGTAGCGCCCGGCGTCCGCCAGGCCGTGAGACGAGCCGCCGCGCGATGACCGGCCGCTCCCCGACCGCCCGCGCGATGACGGGCCGCTCCCCGACCGCCCGCTCCCCGACCGCCCGCGCGATGACGGGCCGCTCCCCGACCGCCCGCCTCCCGAACTCTGGCCGTGCAACGCGGTCAGTAGCTGCGGAGCCACGCCGACGGCGATTACCTGGCTGAACGCACGCACGCCCACCACCATCGAACCGGCCGGAACACCGGTCAGCGCCACTCGCCACAACCGCTTCCCGGTGCTCTCGTCGAACGCGCTCACCCCGGTGCCCGCGCCGATCACTGCGAGGCCGCCGCCAATCGCCGCGTAGGCCCCGACCTTGGAGGGAACCGTGCCCGATACGCCGGGCTGGGCGAGCCAGACCCCCGGCAGGCCGGCAGTCCAGAGGATCGACCCGGCCGCCGCGCACCGGATGCCAGCGCAGTGCTGCGGCTGCCCGCTGCTGGCCCGGCCAGGAATGACAGCGGCGCCCACCAGGACGATGGCCACGAACGCTCGCTTCGCCCAGGTCGCCGGCCCCCGCGTGACCATCACGACTCCGCCCAGTCCTCCCTGTTCCGAAACCCTGATTCCAAACCCCGACAAACGCCAGTACCGGCACCACGGTAACCGCACTCCGGCGGCAATGTAGCCCCGCCTTGCCCCGGCCCGGTGACCGTTTCAGTAGCGTTGAGGAGGCTACGCCAGCTCCCGACTGGAGGAATCGATGACTGAACGCGCTCCGCTTCCGCAGGACGTCCTGCCGAAAGTCCCCTCGTTCACGGTAGAAAGCGACGACGTCGCCGACGGCCAGCAGATGAGCGATACCCAGGTCTACAACAGTTTCGGCATGAGCGGCCAGAACATTTCCCCGTCCCTGCGCTGGCATGGCTTTCCCGCGGAGACAAAGGGATTCGCGGTGACGTGCTATGACCCGGACGCTCCAACCGGCTCAGGCTTCTGGCACTGGCTCGTGCTTGACATCCCGGCCTCAGTGACCGAGTTGCCGGCCGGCGCAGGCGGCAGTTCCGGTGCGGGCCTGCCCGCCGGAGCCTTTTCCGTACGCAACGACTACGGCACCAAGGACTTCGGCGGCGCCGCGCCGCCGCCCGGCGAGCCGCACCGCTACGTGTTCACGGTGCACGCGCTCAGCACCGACCACCTGGGTGTTGACTCCGACGTCTCACCTGCGGTGGCAGGCTTCAACCTGACGTTCGCGACGATCGCCAAGGCCGTCATCGTGCCGGTCTACGGTCACCAGGGCTAGTCGGCGGCGTCCCGCAGTTAAGTGCATCAGGCCGGGAACGGGCTCGAACCGGTCTCGGCCGCTGGTACCCCAGCGGCTGGCGGGGCAAGAGCCCGTTCCCGCACTGGTTTTAGCGATATAAGGACGGGCGGCCAGACCGGCCCAGGCCGGGCTGGCCGGCCCGCTGCCACCGCTGCACACTCGCTCGCGCCGGGCCGGCCAGAATGGGGTAATGCCCCCAAGTAATGCGATAACCCGGTCGGTGTTCGACTCAGCCGCCGGCGAGTATGACACGGCCCGGCCCTCCTATCCGGACGCGCTGTTCGCTGAACTCGCCAGCCAGACGGGGCCGCTGACCGGCCTGCTGACCCTGGACTGCGGGGCCGGCACGGGCATTGCCAGCCGGCAACTGGCAGCACGCGGCGCCAGGGTCGTCTCGCTGGACATCGGCGAGCGGATGCTGGCGAAGGCCAGGACGCGCAACCCGGAGGCGGCCTGCGTGCTGGCGGATGGCAACCGGATGCCCGCCCGGTCGGCGGCCGCTGACCTGGTGACGTTCGCCCAGTCCTGGCACTGGTTCGATCCCCGGCGAGCCCCGGCTGAGGTGGCCAGAGTGCTCAAGCCCGGCGGGCACTGGGCAGCCTGGTGGAACCGGGTGCACTCGGACGGTCAACCTTGGTTCGCTGAGTACGAGGAACTGGTCACGGCGTCCTGCCCCGGCTACCACGCGCAGCGGCTCAGGGAGGAGCACCTGGCCCCGGACTGGACCTGCGGCATGGCGGCGGCGCGCGGCCGGATGGACCCGGCCGGCTCTGCGGTCGTGCCGTGGACTCGGCGGGTGTCAGCCGCTGACTGGATCACCGGAGAGCGCAGTAAGTCTTACTTCATCCAGCTCGAGCCTGACGAGCGTGAAGCCGTCCTGAGCCGGGCAGCGAAGATCATCGCTAGCCGGTTCCCGGACGGTCAGATGACGGTCAGTTACGACACGAAGCTTGTGCTCGCCCGCAAGGCCGGCTAGAAGCCCTCGGCCGGGAACTCGAAGTTCTCCGCCAGGAACTCAGTGAGCCTCTGGTGGGCGGCCAGCAGCCTCTCCCGCTCAGCGGGCGCGATCGCGGCGAGGTCAGCTAGTTGCGCCCCGATGTCGGCGAGCACTTCAGCCATCGCCGCCAGCAGGCGCTCAGGGTCTTTGATCGCCATCAGGTCCCGGTCCTCGCGGGCGATGACCTGATCGCGGACCAGCGTGTCGGCTATCTCCTCCGGGCACCCGAGCCCGGCTTGGAGCAGGTCACTCCAGCGCCTGCCGATCGACCTGATGCCGCCGAATGACCGGTAGCCAAGAAAGATCGCTTCCCAGGCACCGTAGATAAACCGGTCCCAGCCGATCTCCTCGATATCGGCGAGATCGCTGTCATACATCCGGGCAGCTTAAGTCAGACTCAAGGCCATGACCAGCCCTACAGGAGTTCGGGCCGCTGCCACTGTTCGCCGAGCACGTGCTCAGCGAGGAAAGCAAGCACCGTGGAGTACCAGACTTGCACGTCGCCGGGCTTGAGCACCCAGTGGTTTTCGTCCGGGAAGTACAGGAACCGGGCCTGGACGGACCGGAAAATCAGGTCCCACCACAGCCGAAGGGCCTCGCCGACTGGCACCCGGTAGTCCTTGTCACCGTGGATGATCAGCATCGGCGTGACGATCTTGTCCGCGTGCAGGTGCGGGGAGCTAGCGAGATAGCGTTCCGGCTGGTTGCGCGGGTCGCCGAAGAGCCTGCGCCAGAATGGGGGCCCGTCAGTCGTGCCGAACATCTGGTCAAGCGCCCATAGCCCGGCGTGGCTCACGATCGCCGTGAAGCGATCGGTGTGCCCGGCTATCCAGTTGGCCATGTAGCCGCCGTACGAGCCACCCATCATCGCCGTCCGTGCGGCGTCGATGTCAGGTCGCTCCACGACTGCGTCGGTGATGGCCATGACATCGGTGTAGGGCTTGCCGCCCCAGTCGTCCCAGCCGCGGGCGATCATCCGGTAGCCGTAGCCGGTCGACAGCGCCGGGTCCGGCAGCAGCACGGCGTAGCCGCGCGCGGCCATCAGCCACGGGTTCCATCGCCACGACCAGGAGTTCCAGCTCATCATCGGGCCGCCGTGCACCCACAGCAGCAATGGAGCCGGGCGGTCGGCGCTGGCGCCTTCGGGCAGCACCAGCCAGCCCCGGACCCGGGTCCCGTCCGCCACCGTGGTCGCTACCTCGGTCACGCTTCCCGGCACGGCGACCTCACCGCCGGGACTCGCCAGCGGCTCGGCACCGCTGAGCTCAGCAGTGCTGAGCTCACCACGGGCTGCCCCGGCTCGCAGCGGTATGCGCACCGGCGCGGGCGGCGAGTCGATCGCCGACCGAAGTGCGTACAGGCAACTGGAGTCCGGGGCCGGGCAGAGGTTGTCGTACGCAGCATCGTCGGCGGTCACGTTGACCGGCGCGCCACCGTCGACACCGGCGCGGAATACCGGACGGCGGCCGTTGTCGTCCGCGGTGAAGTAAATCCAGCGGGCATCGGGCGCCCAGGCCGCCTCGAGCGGCCGCCGATCGAATCCAGCCAGCAGGTCACGCGCTCCGGCCGGGCTCGCTGCCGCCTCGCCGACCGTGCCGAGTGCGGTCACCACCAAGGTCACGTCGCCCGGCTGCTCGTAGCTGTCGTGCTCCGTGCGGATAGCGAGCACCAGCTCGCCGTCGGGCGAGATCCGCGGGCTGCTGAAGTCAAAGCCGGGCTCGCCGAGAAGGGTCCGCCGCTGCCCGGTGCCGGCGTCGATGACCACCACCTCGTCCCGGAACTGGCCGCCTTCTTCGGTGACTCGCCACCCGGTCACGACGGCCGAGCCGTCCGGGGTCAGCTCGAACTCCTGCTCGTCCAGCGCCCGGCCGGGATCGGGAGTAATGTCGCGAGGCTCGCTGGCGGTACTGGCGCTGTCGCTGGCGTCGCTACGCTGATCGCTCAGTTGCACACCGGCCGGAACGAGCAGCCGTACTGACTCCGGCCCCAGATCGTGATCCCAGTACCGCAGTGCCCCGCCAGGCTCGTGCAAGATCGCCTTCACGCCAGCGTCAGCGCGGGCTTTCCGGCGAGCGGCGTCTTGTTCGGTGTCGCTGGCGCCGGGGAAGACCGCTGCGGCGTAGACGAAAGCCCGCTCCCTGGCCGCGGTAGCGAGCCCGGCAACTCCGCCGCCGGCAGCCGCGACGCGGTATGCCTCGCCACCGGCGGCGGGCAGCAGCCAGACGGCCGGCTTGTCCTTAGTCGCCTCGGCATCTTTCTTGCCCGCCTCGGGATCAGGGCGCTTTGACGCGAACAGCAGCGACCCGTCGGACAGGAACTCCGGGCTTGCCTCGCCCTCCACGCTGCGGGTGAGCCGGACCGGCTGACGGTTGCCTGTCGTGTCGATCCGCCAGATACTCGACAAGTACTTCGGCGCCTCGCCGCCTACCGTCTGCACGACCGCTGCCAGCCATGACCCGTCTGGCGCCAGCCTTAGCGCTGTCACTCTCGGAATGGCGACGTACTCGCCCAAGTCACCCAGCAGCATGATTGCGCCCTTTCCCCTGATGCACGGTTACGAGCAGTTCTGAGCAGGCCCTCACGACGTCTTATCCGACGCCTGGCGGCGCGGGCAAGTCGTGACGGCGCGCGCCAGCGGAAACCGCGAACGTTGCCTGGCGCGGCTCAGCCAGAGTTTGGCTGGGATGGCGGAATCGTGGCGAGCCGCTCGCCGCACTGCGTGACGGTGTAGCCGGGCAAGCTCGCCAGCTGCTCTAGCAGCCATGGCGACGACAGCGCGCGCAGTAGCGCCTGCACCTCTCGCGACCCGGCGTGCGCGGCTGTCACAACCAGGTCGAACCGCTCGGCCGTCAGCGGCACGAACGCCAGGTCAAAGGCGAGGGCGGCCGGCTCGCTCGCGATCCCGGCGTCGGCCAGACCGGCCGCGATTGCCGCCGCGACCTCCAGGTGCCCCGTCGCCCTGGTCAGATAGCCGGGCAGGTCCCGGCCGTCGATCCCGTGTCTGGCCAGCTCCCGGTCGAGCACCCGGCGGGCCTCCGCGCCGGGCTCCCTGTTGACCAGCCGAAGTCCGGCAGCGGCGACGTCAGCAACGCCGGAGACCCTGGCCGCCACGTCAGGCCGCAGCACCAGACCCTCCCGCCAGGAGCAGAACCCGATGACCTCGCCTCCGCCGCGCAGCAATTCCCTAGCCGGGCCGGTGTTGTAGTCACCCGAGCGGCCGCGCAAGTGCACGCCAGCCACGTGCACCAGGCCATCTGCCGCCAGGCCCAGTGCTTCCTGGCTCGGGCACGGCCACCAGGTGAACGCGACGGGGGGGTCCAGCAGGCTCAGCGGCAGCTCGATCAGCGGCAGCGCCGGATCGCAGCCGGCCACGACGAGCGTCGGCCGCGGCGGCCCGAGCGGAGTGACGTGGCCGGTGCTCGTCACCCTGCCGCCGGCCGGCGAGAACCCGGCTCTGGTCACCGTTCCGGCCGCCAGCGGTAGTGCGACGAACGAGTCGCCGACCGGCGCAAGCGAGACCCTGGCCCCGGTGCTGCCGAGCGGAGCCAGTGGCCTGGCGGGCACTTCCGGCTCCGGAATAGCGGGCCCGAACAGGTCTTCAACTGTCACGCCCAGGGCTCGGCTGAGCGCGAGCGCAACCCGCAATGACGGGTCAGACACGCCGGCCTCGACGGCGGAGACGGCCTGCCTGGACACGCCCGCCATGCCAGCGAGTTGCTGCTGGGAGAAGCCGCGTGCCTGGCGGGCCAATCGCAGCCGGGGCCCCGCGCGTACCCCGCCGGGCTGGGGCTGATCCAGTTGCGACTGCTCACCCGGCTCGCCGGTCATGACACGGTCCCTTCCGGCACCGGCCGTTCGGGCTCCGGCCGTTCGGGCTCCGGACCGGTGCGCCAGTGGATCGCCGAGCCATCCGGGCCAAAGCATGGCGGATCCAGGGCGGTGACCGTCAAGGTCTCGCCTTCGCCTCCCGGCCGCTCACCGAGCCGGCACGTCACGACCGGGCTGGCGCAGCCGGTCGAGCCACCGCAGTCTTGGCCAGTGCCGGGTGATTCAGTCGCCGGCACTGGCGCGAGGCACAGCAGGTCGACTTCAAACGCCGCGCCCGCTGGCCGGCTGGCGGCAATCGTGCCGGTCAGCACGAGCCCGCGAGCCGGCCACGCACCGGGCACGACCCTGTCCGGGTGAATGCCCGCCACCGTGCCCGGCCGCCCGGCGACTGGCACGAACCCGAGGTAGCCGACGAGTTCGGCAACCCGGAGCGCGGCAGGCCGCAGCACGACCTGGTCCGGAGCACCGGTCTGGAGCACGACGCCCCGGTCGAGAACGGCAACCCGGTTCGCAAAAGCCTGCGCATCGGCCAGTTCGTGCGCTACGAGCACGGCCGGAACGCTGCGCTCGGTCGCCAGCCGCACCACCAGGGCGGTCAGAGTGCGCCGCAGCACCGCATCGAGACCGGAATAAGGCTCGTCAAGCAGCAGCACGCCGCAGTGCGCAAGTAGCAGCCGGCCCAGCGCGGCCCGGTGCTGCTGGCCGCCGGACAGCCGGGCCGGCATGGCATCCAGTAGCTCGCCAATGCCCAGCGCGTCCGCCAGGCCGGCGAGCTCGGCACCGCGCGGATCCGTTGCGCGCGCGTAGGCGAGGTTGTCGCGCACCGACAAGTGCGGGAACAGGCCCGGATCCTGCCGCAGCAGACCCACCTGGCGCTGCCACGGCGGGACGGCGACTGCGGGCGCCGCGGTTTGCGTCAGGGTCCGGCCCGCCAGCTGGATGAGGCCGGACCTCGGCCGCACCAGGCCTGCGATCGTCTCGAGCAGCGTTGTCTTCCCGGCTCCAGACGGGCCGAATAGCGCTAGCCGTTCGCCAGGGGCGACTTCGATGGCCGCGCGCACGGTGAAATCGCGGCGGTCAACCTCGACGTCGGCCTTGAGCACGCGCGCTCCAGATGTAGGCGGCCAGCGGCAGCGGCAGGGCGACGACAAGCAAGACCAATGCGTATGGCAGCGCAGAGGCCAAGCCGGTCTCCTGCAGCGTGGTATAGATCTGCAGCGGCAGTCCGTATGGATGGTAGGCGATGATGATGACAGCCCCGAAGGCTCCCATCGCCCTGGCCCAGGCCACGGCCAGCGCCATGGCCAGGCCGGGGGCGGCTAGTGGCAAGGTCACCCGGCGGAACACCCGCAGCGGCCGGTCGCCGAGCAGCGCGGCTTGCTGCTCCAGCCGGGGGCTGACCGAGCTGAACGCGGCCTGGGCACCGACGACGTAATACGGCGCGGACTCGTACACCTGGGCGATGACCAGGGCCAGGAACGTGTTGGTCGCCGACAGGTTGAAATGCGCGATCAGATTCCCGAACGTGGTGTACGGGCCCACCATGAACACCAGCAGCAGGCCGATGACCAGCGGCGGGAGCAGCAGGCTGCAGAGGACTCCCGCCTCCCAGATCCGCGGGAACGGCAGTGAGCCGTGAGCCAGCATCCAGGCCAGCGGCGTGCAGATCACGAACAGCACGGCCAGCGTGACGGCACCGGACTCTAGCGATACCACCAGCGGGCTGAGCGCGCCTGGATAGCTGAGCGAGCTCACAATCGAGTGCCACGACAGATGCGTGAGCAAGGTGATGACCGGACCGAGTAGCGCGATCCAGATCACGGCGCCGCCGACCACCGACACGGCGCCCGAAACTGACCGGGCGCCGCGCGGCTGCCGCTCGACCCGCCCAGGCCGGCTGGGCCGGCCGGGCTGCCCGGGCGGCTCTCCGCCCAGGGCAGCGCCGGCCGCCGACGCTGGGCTAGCCGCCCAGCTCACTACGTACTGCGGCGGGTATCGAGCTAGACGGACCAGTCACGGCCGGCGTCAGCAATGTGAACCCTCCCGCCTTGTACTGCGCCTGCCCGACCTGAGACAGGGTGTACTTGACAAACGCGATCGCCGCTGGCGTCGGCTTACCGATGATCGTAAGGTCAATCACCTGCGGCGATCCGGTCTTCGTTGTCGGGCTGCCGCCTTGCGGCGTGACAGTCACCGCGGCTTTCGCGTATTGCGAGGCTAGTGCAAAGCTGCCCAGGTTGATCGCCGGGGGCAGCGGGATGTAGTCGAGGTGCAGCTCGATCGCCTGGGTGATGAACGCGCTTGATGCGTCAAGCTGACCGGATTGCAGCGTCGAGTCAAGCGACGACTCCGCGTAGATCTGCGGCGAGTTGGACGAGCCGACAGGGCCGCCGAGGATCTTGGTGACGGTGTCCTTGGGCAGGTCATAGTGGGATTGCGCCAGCTCGAGCATGTAGATGAAGTCGCGGCCCTGGGGGTCAATCGCAGGGTCAGTGCGCCCGAGTTTGAAGCCGGGCTGCTCCATCAAGGTGAACAGATCCGTCAGCGGCTTGCTGCCGGACGCGATCGCCTTGAACTCCGAGGCGTACTTGCTCTTGGGATTATAGGCCACGACCATCGACGTGCCGGCGTACTGGACGTACCACTTGGTGAACTTCGGGAACAACGGCGTGATGTTGTCGCCGCCGACACTCTCGAAGACGTTCGGGTGGATCTCGCCGCTGGCGATATCCGTCTCGAGGTCACCAGACGATGCACCGAATCCGCTGAACTTGTATCCGTCGGCTTTCGTAAAGGCGGGTCCGACAACTTTCTCGTTGAGGAACTGCAGTGATGAGGCGTACGCCACGTTCACGGTTCCTGACGGCTTCGAGCCGCCTGAGGCCGAGGTACTGGGAGATGAGCTGCCGCAGCCAGCCGCGGCCAGCCCGAGACTGGCAAATGCGATAAGCGCGCCGATTCGCGCCCCGCGCTGATATGTGAGGGCCACCATCTGACAGACGATAGCTAGCGTTGGTTGCGCGACGCAAGAACCATGGACACTACTTGGGCACGGTTTCTGCCGGAGTTGCTAAGTCCGGGCAGAGTCGGCCTTCAGCTAGTCTTCAGCTACTTCCGCTTCGATAACAGTTGCGGTCGCACCTGACGATGCGTCTTAGCATTGATGCGGCACGTCTTCGCAGTTCCGGGACAAACCCCTCACAACCCGAACGAGGCAGGCATGGGCAAGGCTGAGCGGATCCGGCGGATGAACGCTCGGGAGAAGATCGCAGCGCAGCAGGCTGCCGCGCAGCGCGCTGAAGCTCGCCGGCGTATGTTCCTGGCCAGCGGCAGCGTCCTTGGCGTACTGGTGATCGTGATCGTCTTGATCATCGTCAAGGCTGCCAGCAACACGCCAGCGGCCGCGGTCGGCTCTGCCGCGAGCTCAGCTACGACCACCGCGGTCAACAGCCAGCTCGCCAGCGTCCCGGCCAGCACGCTGAACACAGTCGGCAAGGGCACCGTGACACCGCTGATCGCGACGAAAGGGCAGCCCGTGCTGACCTCCGGCGGCAAGCCCGAGGTCGTGTACATGGGCGCGGAGTACTGCCCCTACTGCGCCGCCGAGCGCTGGGGCATGGTGGTCGCGCTCAGCAGGTTCGGCACGTTCTCCGGCCTGCACCTGATCCGCTCGTCGAACAACGACATCTACACCAACACTGCGACGTTGTCGTTCTACAAATCGACCTATACCAGCAAGTACCTGGTCTTCAATCCGGTGGAGATGTACAGCGACAAGCAGGCCGGTGACGGGTACGCCACTCTGCAGAAGCCCACGGCAGCGGAGAGCGCTCTTATGTCCAAGTACGACGCACCGCCATATGTCCCGTCGAGTGCCAGCGGCTCCTTTCCGTTCGTCGACATCGGCAACCAGTACCTGATCAGCGGCGCCCAGTACGCGCCTTCGGACCTCGGTACTACTCAATCGGTTGACCCTGGCCACTTCGGCCTCACCTGGACGCAGATTGCCTCGGACATCAAGAACCCGTCCAGCCCGGTCGCCAAGGACATCGACGGTGTCGCGAACTCCATCACGGCGGCCATCTGCAAGATCACTAAGAACGCGCCGGCCTCGGTTTGCAGCTCCACGGCCGCGACGGCCGGGGCGGGGTCGCTCTGATGGCCGGCCAGAAGCCCGCCGGGCGCCGTTCGGGCAGCACCAGGCAGGCCCCGGTCCGGCCCGGCTCACCGACAGCGCGCCCGGCCACGGGCGGCAAACGCCAGAGTTCGGTCAAGCCGAAGCGCACGGGAGCCAGCCGGCCGGATACGGCCGGATCGGCCAGTGCGGGCGGGACCGGGAACGCTAGCGCTAAGAGCAATTCCGGCACTGCTGCCCGTGGTGCCACGGCCGTCACTCCCAAGGCCAAGACCGCCGCGCTCCCGGTCGCAGCGGCCAGCACGGGGCCGGCCGGCCGGCTGCTGCGCGCGGTCTGGTCGCCGTTCAGGTCCATGGGCGGCCTGCCGCTCGCCACGCTGATCATTTCGCTGTACGGCTTTGGCGCCTCGATCTACCTGACTCTGGCGCACTATGACACGCACATCGGGCTGGCCTGCTCGGACAAGGGCCTGATCAACTGCGAGGAGGTAACGACCAGCCCGGAGTCGATCGTGTTCGGGATCTTCCCGGTCGCCGTGCTCGGCCTGGCCTTTTACGTCTTCATGGTGGCGATCAACTCGCCATGGGGCTGGCGGCTTGACTGGCCTGTAGTGCGCTGGCTCCGCCTGGGCTCCGTGATCGTCGGCATGGGCTTCGTCCTGTACCTCATCTACGCCGAAGTCGATGTGATCCACGCTATCTGCCTGTGGTGTACCAGCGTGCATGTGGCAACGTTCCTGATCTTCGCGCTGCTGATCTTCTACACCGCCTTCAGCTGGGACAAGCTGACCGCGCCCGGCGGGCGCCGGGCCCCTTAACACCGGGGCGAATCCGGGCACTAGGCCCGCGAGGACCGCGTGTCATCATGGAGTTACAGCGCGTAACGAGCGTGCCGAATCCGAGGAACTGATCCTGAGCATGGGCAAGGCTGACCGCAACAAAAGCCAGTCGGCACGGGCGCGGATCGCCGCCCAGCAGGCACAGCAGCGCAAGGCGGAGCAACGCCGCCGGATGCTCATCATGGGCGGCGCGGCGGTGGTAGTGCTGGCCGTGATTGGTGTCATCATCGGCGTGATTCTCAGTGCTGGTGCTAGCAAGCAGACGCAGGCTGCAGCGACTACCGGCCCGTTGCCCGCCAGCGTGCAAGCGAATCTCAAGGTGCCTGCTAGCACGCTGGCCAGGGTCGGCGCCGGCAGTGCGCTCCCGGCCGCGTTCAAGCCTGTCACCGGTTCGCCCCTGACCTCAGGGGGGAAGCCGGAGATGCTGTACATCGGCGCGGAATGGTGTCCGTACTGCGCGGCCGAGCGGTGGGCGATGGCCGTCGCGCTGAGCCGGTTCGGCACCTTCTCCCCGCTGCGGGGCATCCACTCATCGTCGAGCGACGTCTACCCGAACACCGCGACGCTGACCTTCTACCAGACGAAGTACACCAGCAGTTACCTGGTGTTCACCCCGGTCGAGAACCAGGACATCAACCACAACCTGCTGCAGAAGCCGACGGCGGCCCAGCAGGCAATCTGGAACAAATACGACCCGACCAACGGGTACCCGTTCATCAACTTCGGCAACCGGATCATTGCGGGCACCACTTACAACCCGCAAGTGCTGCACGGGCTGACCTGGAGCCAGATCGCGGCGGACCTGCATAACCCCTCGTCACCGGTGGCGCAGGGGGTCAACGGGTCGGCCAACCTGTTCACCGCAGCGATCTGCCGGCTCACCGGCAATGCCCCGGCAAGTGTCTGCACGACCGCGCCGGTGAGCAGCCTGGAAAGCCGGATCTAGCCGACCCGGCAGCCGCGCGCTGCCAGCGCGAGCAACAGCCAGGCGGGCGTTCCCGCCGGGGTTGGCTGGTTTGACGGCGCGATTTGCGCGGTAGCCCTCTGTTGTCGCTTCGGGCGAAGGAGGCTTCTGTGACAACTCCAGCAAAGCTCCGGGGAGTCTCCGATTTAAGGGAATTCTTCCGTACCAACCAGCGGCCGATCTACTTCGTGTCGCCGACCGCGTTCAACCTGCTCGGCATCGACCGGTGGGTGCGCGAGTTCCGCTACGTGTGCCACTGCCACTTCGCCGGAACGCCGGTTTTGCCATTGCAGGCCCAGCCGGTCCGCCGGGAGCCGTTCAAGCTGGCCTGAGAGCGCGGCGGCCGGCTTCGATCTGACTTGGCCGACCAGGCTCCGTGTCCGGTCGTGCGGTCGAGCTGCTCAGACGTCGCGGCGGGCTGTTACCAGGCCCGCGGCCAGCAGCGCGCCCGCCGGCCAGGCGACCAGCACGAGCATCGACGCCCCTGGCGAGAACAGGCCCGCCTGCGGGTGCAGTGCCACCACCTGCGAGGCGGCGAACGCCATGGTGAACCTGCCGATGTCGGCCTTCCACGGTGCCGGCAGAAAGAGGCACAAGCCACCGACCAGATAGATGGCTGCGAGCGCGGCGGTGATCGCTCCTGCCGTATGCCGGAAGATCGCGGCCAGGCCCAGCGCGGTCAGCGCGCAGGCGCACAGCACGAATCCTGCCGCGAGCACGGCCCCCGGCACGCCCGGCTGGGCTAGGGACAACCCGCGGTGCCGGCCGGCCAAGATCGCCTGGGCGAGCGCGAAGCACGCGAACGCCAGCGCTTCGCCTGTCAGCAGGGCAGCCGCGCCGACGACTGCCGCCTTGCCGGCTAGTAGCGCCCAGCGGCGCGGCACTGCAGCGAAGGTGGTGCGGATAAGGCCTGTGCTGTACTCGGAGGTGAACTGCAGTACGGCCAGCACGCTGACCGGGATCACTGCGTACTCGGCGTAGGCAAGGAAGCTCGCGGTCAGCGCTGACAAGCCGCCGGGCAGAGGTTTGCCTGTCGACGCAACCGAGTGCGCGACGACGGCACTGGCGCCGATGGTCACGACTGCCGCTATCAGCAGCGTGATGGAGTTCGAGCGGACCGACCGGAGCTTGGTCCACTCGAAGGCGATCACGTCACGCGCACGGGCCGCCAGCGAGGGCGCCTTCGGCTGGGCCGCGGGGATCTGGACACTCGTCATCGGCTCGCCCCGGATTCGCTTGCCTCGACTGCAGCTCGGTAGTCGGTGCTGGCGGCGGTCAGGTCCAGGTAGGCCTGTTCAAGGGACGGCTGCCTCGGCGCCAGTTCGTGCACGGCAATGCCGTGCTGAGCGGCTAGGTCGGCGATGGCCGGCGCGGCCAGGCCGGTGACGGCGAGCCCGCCGTCCTCGGCAGTGACGGCCGCGCCATTCGCGGTCAGCAGAGCAGCGAGTTCGGTGACGCGCGGGGACCTGACCAGCACGTCGGCGCGCCCACTGGACTTGGTGAGCCGGTCTGTCGGCGTGTCGGCGAGCAGTCTGCCGCGCCCGATAATGATCAGGTGATCGGCAGTCAGCGCCATCTCGCTCATCAGGTGGCTTGACACCAGGACAGTGTGGCCGTCCGCTGCGAGCTGGCGCAGCAGCAGGCGGATCCAGCGAACGCCGTCGGCGTCGAGTCCGTTGACCGGCTCGTCGAACATGAGCACCCGCGGCTCACCGAGCAGCGCAGTCGCAATACCGAGCCGTTGCTTCATGCCGAGCGAGAAGCCGCGGATGCGCTGCCGTGCGACTGCGCTCAGGCCGGTGAGCTCCAGCACCATCATCACCCGGCTGCGGCCGATGCCGTTGCTGAGCGCCACCGACATCAGGTGGTCGTGGGCAGTACGGCCGCCGTGCACGGCAGTCGCGTCGAGCAGCGAGCCAACCTCCCGAAGCGGCCGGACGATTTGCTGGTAGCGGCGGCCGGCGATGAGCGCAGTCCCTGACGTCGGCGCGTCCAGCCCCAGGATGATCCGCATCGTGGTGCTCTTCCCGGCACCGTTCGGGCCGAGGAAGCCAGTCACCTGCCCGGGATGAACCGTGAAGCTCAGGTCATCTACCGCGGTGACGCGGCCGAACCGCTTCGTTAGCCGGTTCAGCTCGATCATGGTCATGGCCGCTGCGCTGAGCCCGGCGGGGCTGACTTGGCCCGGTTGACCCGGCCGACGCACAGGTAGACGATGCCGCCTCCGGGACACTGGGCGAGGCAGATCAGCGCCCACGCCCACTTGGGCAGGTAGCGCACCTCACCGGCGCGGACGATGTCGATCAGGCAGAAGCCATCGAAGGCGGCGGCCAGTGCCAGGAAACCGATGAAGGGCCAGCTGTCCGGGTGCGGGTGCGCGCGCAGGAGCACGACGGCCGCGAAAATAACGATGAGCCAGACGATGGCGCCGATTGTCATGCGTGATCCCGGTCCTGCGGGCCGGACGGGCATGGCGCCGTCACGCCAGCCCGCGCTGCCCGCCTTTGCCGGACGGCCGCTGGCCCGCCTCAGCTGCCGGGTCGTCCGGGAGATCCCTGCCGAGTACCTGAGCGCCCGCACCGCTCGCTGCAAAGGCAGCCGGACGCTCGTGTCGTCCAGAATCGCGGGCAGCTCTGCTGACCATTCCCTGCAGCGCTCGCCGCGCTCGTCTTCCGGGAGCCGCCGGCAGGAAGCACGGATGAACATCTCCGCGATCCGGCGTACCGGCTGCGTGTCGCTCATAGCGCGCTCCCTGGTGTCCCGTGCGCAGGCCGTGCCGCGACGTGCCGGGTGCTCTGCGGCGCAGTCGAAGCGTGAGCGAGCTCAAGGCGGGCGACGCGGACGCCTTCCGCCGTGAGCCGGTAGTACTTGCGCGGTGGCCTGCCGCCAGCATCCGCGCTCCGGTCCTCCCACTCCGAATCCACCAGGCCCTCCTGCTGCAGGCGGGCGAGCATGGGATACAGGGTGCCGCTGGCCAGACTCGCGGCCTTCATCAAGTCATAGCCGTAGTGCGGCGCGACCGGGTCGGCCAGGAGCACCCTGAGCACGCGCTCCAGTGGCTTGGTTAGCTTCACAAATGCAAGGCTACACATGTAGCCTACATATGTCGAGCGCCTGATCTGCGGCTGCGTCGCCGGAACTCCGGCGACGGGTTGCGGGCTGCTACCAGTTCTTCAGTCCCTGCAGGACGATCTCGAGACCCAGTCCCTGATGGTCGGCTGTCAGGCGATGCTCCATGGCGAGCGCGCCGATGATGATCGCGTGCAGGTCGCTGACGGTCAGATCAGGGCGGACTGCGCCGGATCGCTGCGCCGCGTGCAGGAGCGACTCAAGAGCACGCGACAGCCGGTAAGCAGATTGTTCGACATCGGCGCCGAGTGTTCCGCCCAGCGCTTCGGTCAGCACGAGATTGTGACGCGCCTCGCCGGCAAGCTCGGCGAGGAACTCGAAGAAGCTCGCTGCGGGGACCGCGGTGTGTTGCTCAGCACGCTCAGCGAGGCGGCCAAGACGGGACGCGACGACGGCACTCACTAGCGACTGTTTAGTCGGGAAGTGGCGGTGCACCGTGCCAGGGCCGACTCCGGCCAGAACGGCGATGGTGTCCAGGGGCACTTCAGCGCCGTCCCGCGCGAACGCGTCACTTGCCGCCGCGAGGATCTTGATCCGGTTGCGCAGCGCGTCGGCGCGCGGCGACCGCTGGGGCATCGGCGTATCCCTAGATAAACGGGGCGAGCGCCCCGTATAGTGTTCCGGGGCGACCGCCCCTCTTAATCCTAGGAGATTGCGATGACCATCGCCGTCACTGGCGGAAGCGGCGAGTTCGGCCGCGCCGTCCTGGAAGCCCTGGGCACGCGAACGCGCGAGCCGCTCGTCGCGACCGTGCGCGACCCGGCCAATGCCCGGCGCATGCCAGGCGTGGACTACCGGCCAGGCGACTTCGATCGCCCAGACTCGCTGCGCGCCTCCTTGGCCGGCGTCGACGCTGTGCTGATCAACGCGACGTTCTTCGGCGCTGACCCGTCGCAGCGGCGCCGGCGCGTCAGTTCGGCCATTGGCGCGGCGACCGACGCCGGGGCCGGCCGGATCGTCTTGACGAGCTGGCCTGACCTCGATCGCGCCACGTTGCCTGCCGTTCAGGACTACAAGCACCTAGAGGCACTCGTGACGACGGCGGGGCCGGCCTGGACAATACTGCGGCTCGGCTACGGTCTGGCTGTTGCGCTGGCCCGCGACGTCGTGTGGGCTAAGGCCGGCGGCGAGCTCGTCGCTCCTGCGGCGGGCGCCAGAGTTACCCCCGCAGACGTTACCGACCTCGCCGAGGCTGCAGCCGTTGTACTTACTCAGTCCGGGCACGCCGGCGTGGTCCATGAGCTGAGCGGCCCGGATCCGATCACGTGGGACCAGCTGGCAGAACTCGCGGACTTGCCGTTCCGTGCGGTCACCGATGACACGTACCTGAATTACCTGGCCCGCTTCAACCTGCCCGCCGACGTCGCTCAGCAGCTCATCGATATGTATGCCGACTTCCGGGGCGCCTGGGCCAGCACACCGACAGTCACGCTGGGCGAGCTCATCGGGCACGCGCCTGTCCCTGGCATTGAGGCCGTCAACCGCGGAGTATCCCGGTTCCCCGCTGGCTGATGAGCTAGCGCGCCGCTTCCGCCGAGACGCTGGTGCGATCCCTGGCGTTAGGCGCCGGATTGAGGTTCGCGCCACATGCGCCAGATCGTGGGCCCGTAACCGAGGGCCCGGAGTTCGCCGACGACGCAGAAGCCGTTGCGCTCGTACATCGGCACGTTGCGCTCATTGGATGACTCGAGGTAGGCCGGGACGCCGTCGGTGTCCAGGCCGGCCAGGACCTCGCGCAGCATCCGGGTGCCGAGCCCCTGACCCTGCCGGTCCCGGCGGGTGCCGAGGTAGCCGAGATACCAGTGCGCTGGGGACTGCCGGGCGTGCAGGCGCTCGACCTGCAGTTGGGTGCGCAGTGCGCGGAGCAGGCGGCCGCGCAGCGCAAGCGCGTTGGTCCCGGCCTCCAGGATGACCTGGCTGAGCGGCATCGCCCAGGCGCCCGGTGGCGCCCATAGCGCAGCGGCCGAGGCGTCTCCGGTGAGATAGCAGGGCTTGCCCTGTCGCAGGTAACCGCGGCTCATGCTGGTGAAGAACGTGCGCAGCCGGTCGTCCCGGTCGTGCACGTGCGGCGGGATTAGCCAGGCGAAGACCGGGTCCTCGGAAAAAGCGTCGGCCAGCACCTCGCCCAGCAGGGCTGCCTCATCGCGGCAGGCGGCGCGAACGGCCTCCGAACCGCCGCGGTGCGACACCGTTTCCCTGCTCACCTGCTTCTCCTTCCGACGGGCCAGACCAGCAGACTCTCCCCTGGTCGTTCCCGCAGGACCAGGCGACTGGCGCGGCTTGCCGTGCGGAGCGCGCCGCCCGGCAGAATCGTGCCATGGCCATCGGAGAACTGGACGCAGCCGCCACAACCGCGTGGGCTGAGGCTCTCGGCTGTGATCTGCGGCTGCTCGGCGAACCGGGCGGTCACCTGGTCCCTGGCGGCGCGCGGCTGCGAGAGCTCAACGGCGTCTACATGGCCGGCCTGCGCTCCTCCGTCTTGGTCTACTGCCCCGGCTGGCTCCAGTCTCGTGCCGCCGCCGTGCTGACGTCCACTCCGCCCGGCCAGCTGTTCACTGTCGGGACGTGCGCCAGGATCGCCGGCGTCGAAACCGGCCGGGTGTTCGGGCCGTCGTGGCACGGGTTCACCGACGCTGCCCACTTCGCGCCTGCTGTCCGCGGCGCCGGGCGCCGGCTGGAGCGCAGTGATCCGCTGCTGGCCAGGCTGCGGCAGGCGTGCGGGGAAGCCGAATGGGCCGAGGGCGGGTTCGCCGATCCGGACGGAGTGATCTACGGGATCGAGGAAGGCGGCTGCCTGGCCGCGGCCGGCAACCTCACCCCGTTCCGCGGATACCCGGCCGACGTCGGCCTGCTCACCCGCCCGGCTGCCCGGGGACGCGGCCTCGCCACCCAACTTGCCGTCCAGATGATCGCCGACGCGCTACCCGCCGCCGGAGTCATCCGGTACCGTGCGCTGGTCACGAACTCGCCGTCGCTAGCCATCGCCCGGTCCCTGGGATTCGTCGGGTGCGGGCAGAACTTGATCGCCCGGCTGCCCGAATAGCCGCAAGCCAGTCCACGCTCAGCGATCACTTGAGTCCGGAATCGCCGTCTCGTAGGATCGGCGTTCGTGTCGCCGGCCAGCTACCCGAACTTCGCAGGCAAGCATGCCGAGGAAGCGATATTCACGCCTGCAGACTTCGCCGGCTACTTGCGCCGGGTCGGCGCCCTCGACAGTTACCAGTCCCCCGCCGGTGTGGTGCTCTGTTACCAGCGCTCTCTGTACAACCATGTGCTGCGAGCTGAAGGGCTCAAGCCAGCCGAGCGCGGGAGTGCCCTGCACGGGCTCCTGTTGCTGCCAAGCACTGGCGGCAGAATCGGACTGCTCGGCCAGTTCGGCATCGGAGCCCCGGCGGCGGCGGCAGCGCTGGAGGAACTGGGGGCGACGGGCACCTCAGCCTTTGTCTCCGTGGGCACCGCCGGGAGCCTGCAGCGTGACCTGGATATCGGTGATCTGGTGCTCTGTGAGGCAGCCATCCGGGACGAGGGCGTATCGCACCACTACCTGCCACCAGCGAAGCTGGCCACCGCGGCCGCGCCAATGAACGCTGCGCTAGCCGCCGCGATGAGACAAGCCGGCCTTCCGTTCCGGGCCGGGACCTCCTGGACGATCGACACGCCGTACCGGGAAACTGTCGCAGAGGCTCGCCGGTACCAGACCGAGGGAGTGCTCTGTGTGGAAATGGAAGCCGCCGCGCTGTTCGCGGTCGCTGAGGTCCGGGGCTTGCAGGTCGCCTCGGCCTTTGCCATCAGCGATTCCCTGGCCGAGCTGGTCTGGAACCCTCAATTCCACGGACCGCAGGTTGAGGCAGGCCTGATCACGCTCTACCAGGCAGCAGTCAGCGCCCTGCAGGCAGCTACCTGACGGGGCCGGTCAGGTACGCCACGATCGCAGCGGTCAGGGCGCGGGCCAGCCGCCGCTGGAACGAAGGTCTGGTGAGCAGCCGGGCGTCCACGGGATTCTGCATGTTGCCGCACTCGACAAGCACTTTGGGCACGGTCGTGAGATTGAGGCCCGCCAGATCGTCTCGCAAAATGAGCCCGTCGCGGCCGTAGTAGTCGCTCTCCGGCATGCTGGTGTCTTTCAGGAGCGCGGCTCGCACGTCCGCGCCGAATCGGACCGACGGCCCGATCACCGTGTCATTCGGACCGTCAGCTACTGGCTCTAGCACGGTGAAGCCGCGCCCGGATGGCGGACCGCCGTCGGCGTGAATGTCGATGGCCACGTTCGCGTGCGCTCGGTTAATGATCTCCGCTCTGGTCGTGATGCACGGCCCAACGCCGCTGTTGCTGTGCCGGGTCATGACCACCCGGGCTCCCAGAGCGACCAGATCCCCGCGCAGGTAGCTGGCCACGTTGAAGTTGAAGCGAGCCTCGGTGTAACCACCAGCCGTCTGCGTCCCGGTGGTGTCGCAGTTCTCGTTCTCCCTGCCGTTCCAGACCTGCTGGTCGATGAAGCCCGGGTCACTGAAGTTGCCCCCGTTATGACCGGGGTCGATGCCGACGGTCATGCGGGCCAGCGGCGGCGGGGCTGACACCGCCGGGCTGGCAGTCGCTGACCCCGGATCGGTAGCTGCGGAGCCAGCCGGTGACGCATTCGGGGGCGAGCCGCTGCCCGATCCAGCGCCGGCCGATCCTGTGCTCGCCGATGCTGTGGCTGTCGAGCCAGTGCGGGCGGCGGCGCCGGTCACGGTGCTGCCGCAGCCTGCGAGCAGCCCGGCGACGACGATGCCTACCGCGACGGAGCGCCAGGTTACCCGCATTGTGCGAGGCTAGCCCGATTGTCCGGGCAGCGCTTGCGGACAGCAGATCTCAGGCGGCCGCCCACTCCTCGCTCCAGCGCCAGAGCTGTCCGGCAAGCTCAGCAGTTGCTACCGCGCTCGGCTCGCGCTCGGCACTGTTGTCGTAGTAGCGGCCGCTGACCCCGGCCAGGTCCGGGGACGTCGCGCAGTACAGCGACGTCTGAGCACCCTGGTCAACGGTCAGCATGCGACGGGTCACCAGCGGGCGAACCGGCCATGGCACCCGCCGCCAGATGTCCGATGCGACCACGCCCGGGTGCAGCGAGTAGCTGGTCACGCCGGTGCCTGCAAGCCGGCGAGCGAGCTCCTGGGTGAAAAGCACGTTGCAGAGCTTGGAGACCGCGTACTCGTTCATGCCGGTGATCCCGCGGGCCGGACGCCTCAACTGATCGAAGTTCACGCCCCTGGCCGCATAGTGCGCGTCGCTCGCCACGTTGACGATCCTGGCCTTGCTGCTGGTCAGGCATCCCAGCAGCGCAGTCGTGAAGGCGAAATGGCCAAGGTGATTGACGCCGAACATCAGCTCGAAGCCGTCCGTGGTCAGCCCGCGGCGGCCCGCGACACCCGCGTTATTGATCAGCACGTGGAGTGGCTCGCCCAGCGCAAGGAAGGCTCGCGCGCTGGCCCGCACGGAGGCCAGGTCCGCGAGGTCCAGCTGCAGGAACCTGACCTGATCGGATCCGGCTTCCGTGGCCACAGCCGCAGCCGCCGCCCGCCCCTTCTCTTCTGACCGGCAGGCAAGGTGAACGCGCCCGCCGCGCTTTGCGAGCGCACGGGCCGTCGCCAGGCCGATGCCGGTGTTGCCGCCGGTCACCAGGAACGTGCGCCCGGACAGATCGCCGTCCATTTCAGTCCTTCGTGGTCCGCCTACCGGTGCAGCGAGCCCCAGGTTCTTGTTGACTGCCAGAAGGCGGCTAGCCCTTCGCTGCAGCCGCCACCGCGCGCTTTCTTGAGTCTGGCGAAGATCCTGCTGACGTAAGAGCCTGAACCGCCAGCACCCCGGTACCTGCCCGTGCCGCCGCGGATCACGTAGTAACCGCTGAATACCTCGCGGAATTTACACGTCGACGGATTTGGCACTGACACCGAACGGTGCGTGGCCTTGGTCACCAGCCGGATTGCGCCGCGGCGGAACACGAGTCGACTGACCGCGTGGCGTGCTGCGAAGTTGCCCGCCAGCGCATGGCCGCGTGCGGTGAGCGCGCCGGTTGCGTGCACGTGCTGGCGGCGTGAGCGGGAGTCGGCGGTGGTCAGGTGGAAGCGCTCAGGGACGTGCCGGGCGGCAGCGGCGGGCCGCGCGGTTACGCTCCCTGCCAGGGCTGGTCCGGCCGACCAGGCCAGCAGCAGGCCCGGCACCACCGCCACCGCTACTGTTATCTTGGCTGCTCTGAGCGCTGAGCTGGCTATTGCTTTGCTGGCTGCCCGCCGGCTGACAACTGCCCGTCGCATAAGCCCTCCCGTGGTTACCGATGAATTACCCGAGCCGGTACCCGGCTGTGACAATCGTCGCGCCGGCGACCACCAGCAGCGCCATGCCGTCCAGCACTCGCCATCGAAGGGACCGCAACAGCAGGGCGAACGGCTCGAGTTGCGTGGTAGCGCTGTCCCGCAGCAGCGCGACGGCACGGCCGGTAGCGTGAGCCACACCGATGACTGCCGCGACCGCGATGCCCGCTGGCATGCTGCCAGCTGAGGCTGCGAGCAGGACGAGCATCCCGAAGCTGGCATAGGGGTTCCTGGTGACGAAGCCCGGCCCGAGTATCGTGCCCCAAACGATCAGCCGACGGGAGCCGCTGGATCCGATGAGCCGATCCTGTGGCACTTGCCAGCGACGTCCAGGCGGACCAGGCCAGCTCAAGCCGAAGGCTTCCACCACGCCGTAGCCACAGCCGTAGACGGCCGCGACGACGACCGCGCCCTGCGCAACCGGCAGGAGGCCGAGCACCAGGCCGAGCACCGCCCAGGCGGCCGCACCGGGGATCGCGTAGGAAAGCAGGACCGCGCAGGCTCTGCCGAATCTCCCGACCGGAAGACAAGCGGCAAGCGAGGCCGCCGAGTTGGCGCCTCAAGGCGAGTAGGCCTTCGCGTAACCGTTACCCGCGGCAAGCAGAACAGCCATCCCGGCGAGGACACCGGTACTGCCGGCGGCAAGCCAGGCCGCGGCCATCCCGGCACCGACCGAGGCCGCAGTGGCCATGGCCCTGCGGACGCCAGTTATCGGGGACTGCGACAGGACCCCCCGAGACAGCGCAGACCGGGTCATCGCTGGTCGAGTAGCTGGATCCGGTGCTGCTCGGCCCTGACGTCAGCGACCGTCCGGCAATTGCAGCAGACGCATTCGCTCAGGCAGGTACACCAGCCCTCGCAGCCCGACGCACCCTTGCAGTCGTAACAGACCCGGTAACCGTAGCCCTTGCCAGCGCCCATGCAGGCGATCCAGGTGCCTTGCGGCCACTCACAGCGATAGCCCTGCTTGTTGAAGCAGTCACCGTTGAACGAGCCCCTGCAAAGCTCATGGCCATGCGGGCAACCGACATGCGGACAGCCCGAGCACCGGCGGGTCGGGCCGCAGGTGCACTCCGCGGCAAGTGCGGGCCGCTCGCCCGCGGCCAGCGCGGCGAGCCCGGCGGACCCGCCCAGCAGTACGCCGCGCAGCGCGTTACGCCTGCTGACACGCCTTGCCGCGCGCTCGGCTAGGTCACCAATACGAGCGTCGAAGTGTTCTGCAGCATGCCTCCAACTCACCGGGCAACCTCACTTTCGCTGACGATGGCAGTCGCGTAGGACCGGACCTCAGGAAGCTTGCTGGCAACGCCGGCGGCGCGCACGGTGCCACCGCCGTCGACAGCGACCAGCAGCGGCGTGCCACTGGCGCGGTACCCGGCCACTTCCGCTGTGCTGAGCGGCCGCCCGATCGGCAGGCTGGTCGCCTGGAACGCTGCGGAGATACGGAGATAGCCAGGCGGGTCGGAAATCAGAAGCAGCACGCGGCAGCCGGCTAGCTCGCCCGCGACCTGCATCTCGCCGAGGCTGGCAACCAGTTGCTCGCACGCCGGGCACGTGGGGTCGACGAAGCCGATCAGCAGAGGCTGCCCGTCGCCGGGCGAGATCCGCTCGTGGCTGCCGTTCGGCACCGACGCGTACCGGATCGGCATTGCCTTACTGCCCACGGGCGGGCCAAGCTCAGCGGAGTCGTGCCGGCCGCCGAGGAGCCGCCCGAGTTGCCGGTACAGCAGGACGAGCAGCACCCCGAGACCCAGCAGCAGCGCCCACTGCGCTATCTCTAGGTAAATCGGCACGCGCATCAAGCGACGGCCCCAGCAGACTCTGCCTGTACGAGCAGCGCGCTCGCCGCGGCAGCAGCCGCAGCGGCCATCAGCGCAGCCGCGGCCAGCAGGACCAAGTGGAAGCCCAGAGCGAAGTGCAGCTGCGGAGCGGGCCGGACAGGTATACAGGCAATCGCAGCCAGCGCAAGGATCGCCAGCGCTCGCAACAGGCTGACCAACCCGAATCCACGCCTCGTCAGTGCGCCGAAGCAATGACAGGGCCGGCCTTGGTGCCGGGCATAACCCAAGCTCGCCACAACCGCGAATCCGCAGCTCAGTGCTAGCGCGGCCAGGTTAACCCAGCGGAGAGCTGGCCAGCACAGACTCACCGCACCGGCCAGCAGCTCGGCAGTCGCGATCATGACGGCAGCGTGGCGCGCAGCCGCCGGCAGCCGCGTCTGCGCTCGGGCAGGCGCGAACAGCCGGATCGTGGCGGCGAAGCCGGCCAGGTCGGGAAGCTTCGCCCCGCCCGAGGCCAGCAACAGCACGGCAACGGCAGCTTTGGCCGCAAGGACGAGGCCGGTCACCGGTGCGCCGCCGCTACCGGCAAGCTGGCCAGCTGCCGCAGCTTGGCCACCTGCCACGAATAGTTCACCAGGCTGGACGCCCGTACCTGGCCTGCGGAGTCGACGAAGATCAAGAACGGCCCGACCCGGACGTTGTAGTCCGCGTACAGCGCTGGGGAGCCCTGCAGCACGCTGACAGCACCGAGACCAAGCTCCTCAAGCACCGGCTCGGCCATCGGATTCGGCTGCTTCAGGAGCAGCACTATTTCCAGCGCGCTACCGTCGGCCAGCAACTCCCGCAGACCTTCGGCTACCGAAGGAAACGACTTCAGCGAATGGTCGGCGAATACCAGGAGCTGCAGCGGCAGCAATGGCGGCGAGGTGCGTACGGCTCCCGCCGAATCCCGCAGTGACCACGTCGGCGCGTGCATACCGGTGGCGAGCCCGTCGCGCTCAATAGCCGCCGCGCCAGCTAGTCGGACCTGTCCTAGGCCCAGGAATGCCAGCACGGCTGCCAGGCACGCCACGGCGCCGCACACCGTGAACGCGATAACCCAACTCACCGGCGCCGCCAAGGCGGCACAGCCCCTCCGGAGTCCATTAACTGAAATCAATCATCACGGCGCGGCTCGGTCAAGCATTGACACATCGCGTATCAGGCGTCAGCCCTGTGTCCACGGGCGCCGCGGTGGTGACCCGGCTATTCCGGCCCGTGGCTGACGGCCTCGACGTTGTTGCCATCCGGATCGCGGACAAATGCGCCGAAGTAGTTTTCGTGGTACTCCGGCCAAATACGCGGCTCGTGAAGTACCTCGGCTCCGGCGCCCACGGCGGCGTCGAAGAACGCGTGCACGGTGGACCGGTCCTGCGCCGTGAACGCAATATGCGACTCGCGGAACCCCTCGCCAGTCTGATGGGGACCAATCCAGAACACCGTCGCCGGCGGCCGGCCATAGCCGACGACTTCGCCGAAATCGAGGACGCGTTCGCCGCCCAGCGGGGCGAGAACGGCGTCGTAAAATGCCGCGCTAGCAGCGACATCCGAGCACTGCACGGCCACGTGATCGAGCATGATGAACAGCCTGACATCAACGGGCTTTGCAATGCTGGTGCATCCGCAAGAAACGCGAGAACGCGGTCACATCCCGCGCATAGGGCGCCCGCGCCTGCCGGCTCGGGTGCTCGGCAGACGCGGACGCGCTCGGACGGCGACCACGGGACAGTGCACTCAGACGTGCGCGGCCCGGGACATGCGCTAATGCGTCGGCGTCAGCCGTGCAACAGCGGCCTGCCAAGGGGGACTGGGCCGCCGCCAGTCGCCGTAGACGCGGTACCAACGAACAGATAGATGCCGAGCGCTGCAAAAGCCAGCACCACGACGCCCCCGGCCTTCGTCGCTCCGGCCGATCCCTGGCTGGTACCGAGCAGGACCAGGAGCAGGGCGACGTCGACGAGTCCGAGCAGCGCTGTGAACGCCCACGGCAGCCGCAGCGTTGCCAGCGTCAGAGCCACGATGATGATCAGCCACGCGGTCAGGAACAACTCCTCCGTGCTAGTGACCGCGGTGGCTGGGATCACGAACCAGTTATGCGTGAGGCCAAGTACCAGAACCGCGTAGCTCAGCCAGAAGCCTGCGAACGTGCCGAACACGCTGGCGACAGCACTCTGGCCGACCGCAGCACTCCAGATCGTCGCTGCGAACAGGCCGGCCGACGTGGCGGCCAGAATGATCGCCAGCGGCGCACCGACTGCGGCGGCAGGCACCATGCCAACCAGGGTCAGGCCCAGTGCGATTGAGCCCACGATGAAGACCGGCAGGCCGAGCGCCATCGGGTCGCCAGCCAGCGGTCCGGTGACCGTGACCTCCGCCACCTCCACTACCTCTGCGGACTCCTCAGCTGATGCGCCGATTGCGGTCATGGCCGCCTCCCTTGCCAGAAAAGTGCTTCGCCCGCGACAGCGGGCCACGACTCACTCGTACCGCCGGGCGGCCAGCAGCAGACTCTCAGTTTGAGTCAGCTTGCCATTGTCAGGCCGGCAGAGCCTCCGCGCAGGACGACGGTGAACCGTGGCCGTACAGCAAGCAACGGGGCGCGCAACTTCGGTACGCGGCCACCGCCTGGCATTCAGGCTGGAGTCAGGCCGGACGGCAACCCGTTCGCCAGCGAGAGCGGAGCGCACGTGATGAAGCACCTCGTTGACCCGCAGGCAGCGCCCATCGGGCGTCTGCCCGCGGCCTTGCTGCGCGACAATTGCCCGTGCGCGGACTGCCGCGACCCGGTCAGCGGGCAACGGCTCGTTGCCATCACAGACCTGGCGCCGGAACTGTCGGTTGCCGCGACGGCGGCGGAGGCCGGCGGCTGGCGCGTCACCTTCGCGCCAGACGGCCACCAGGCTGTTTTCAGCCGGGAGTGGCTGGCAAGCCTGACCGCGGCGACCGTCCCCGGCCGGAGCGAGGTTACCAGGCAACTCTGGCGCGCGGCCGACTTCCCGGCGGGCCCGCCCGTCGTCACCTGGGCTGACTATGAGGCGAGCGACGCGACCAGGCTGACCTCTCTCCGCCAGATGCTGGCAACCGGTTTCATGCTGCTGCGTGGCGTGCCGCAGCGCCCTGGTGCAGTGCTTACTGTCGCCGCCAGCTTCGGATACGTCAGGGAGACCAACTACGGCAGGTTGTTCGACGTGCGAGTCGAGCCAACCCCGGCAAACCTCGCCTTCACCGGCCTGCCGATCGGGCCGCACACCGATAATCCGTACCGCGATCCGGCCCCGACGGTGCAGTTGCTGCACTGCCTGGTCAACGCGGCCGGCGGCGGCGAGTCCGGACTGCTCGACGGGTACACGGCGGCAGCAACGCTGCGGGCCGAGGACCGGGCGGCGTTTGACTGCCTGACCTCAACGCCGGTCACCTTCCGCTACGCGGACGCCGGCGCCGAACTGTCCGCGACCCGGCCGATGATCGGCCTGACGGCGACCGGGCTGATCAGCGAGATCCGGTACAACAGCCGGTCGCTGCAGCCGCCGACACCCGGATCACCAGCGTCCGCCGCGGCGCAGCTGACCAAGTTCTACCGCGCGTACGGCGCGTTCGCGACGATCCTGCTGCGTCCCGCACTCACCCTCCGCTTCAGCCTCGAGCCGGGTGATTGCATCGTGTTCGACAACACCAGGCTGATGCACTCCCGCACCGGCTTTTCCGCGACCGGGCAGCGGCACCTGCAGGGCTGCTACGCCGACCTCGACGGCGTCGAATCCACCGTGGCCGTGCTGGCCAGGGATTCCGACCGCGCCGCCCGACCGCACAGTGGCCACCTTGCTGCCGGAGCTTAAGTACGCGGCCAGTGCGGCCCAACGTAGGGTTCAGGGTGCTCGTGAGCCCAGCGGTCCAGGACCGATGCCAGTGCTGCTGCTTGCGCGCCACCTAGGAGCAGGTTTCTCTTGAGCACGAACAGCAGGATCACGTCGCGTTCGGCCGCAAAGTCGGCAACGTTCTCGGTGACGACGGCCCGGCCCTCGGCCCGGGCCGTCGCCGCGACCTGAGCATCGTCGCTGCCTTGGAGTCCTGCCTCGGCCACGTGGACCGCGTCGTGACCATATTTCTCCCGCAGCAGCACTGCCGCGGCTAGCGGGAACATCTCATCGAGTAAGAAGGCGGTCACCGCAGCAGCGCCTCACGCTGGCGCAATGCGGCACGGCTGCGCTCGGCCATGGCGCGGTTGCGCTCGATCCGCGCCAGGACGTCGTCGGGATGCTCCGCCGCATACTCGAGGGCCAGCCGGATGAGCCGTGGATGCAGCCCTGACTCCTCCGCGAGGAGGCCGATCCGCTGTTCCTCGGTGCCGTCGAGTTCCTGCAGGCGCCCGACTACCTCCCACACGTCCGGGCCGCCGGCTAGCGCGGCGCGACGATCATGGGCTAGTCCCCGGAACACGATTCCCGGGTACTCCCGCTGCTCGACGCCCTCGACGATGAGCTGCTCAAGCAGCGCCGTGGCGCTGGCGCCCTCCTGGGCAGCATGAGATGCAAGCCGCTTCCTGGCGGTCTCGCTGATTCGGAACGATGTACTGGCAGCCACAACTACCTTCCTCGGCGATCTTGCCTCCAGTGTACCGCAGCGTAGCGCTAGTGCGCTTCGCCGTGTCGCCGGGACCGGAGATCGGCTGTGCGACTCCGCGCCTGACCGAGGCCACCGCTAGGTGAGAGCACTGTTCTGGCCCGGTGGCATGAGCAGATTGCGGCCTGAGCGTCGGTGGGCGCGCGGTGCGGAAGCGGGCGTAAACGTCACAAGCGGTTGGGACAGCCTGGCCGCAACGGGCCGGAACACGGCAATATGCGTGGACCAGTGCCAAGCCCGCGGAGCGTCGCGAGGCTGGCGGCGCTGACCGAGCCCGCGGAGTAGTCCGCGCACGCCGCCGGGCCACAGGAAAGCTGCGTGGCTGGCGGCGCGACTGCGCCTGGCCGTGGCCGCAACAACTGACGTCAGCCCGCCGGGACGACGATTCCGTACTCGTGGATCTTGCGGTAGATGGTGGCCCTGGACATGCCGAGCGATTCGGCTGCCTTCACCTTGTTCCCGTCGAAGTCCAGCAAGCTCTGCACGATGGCATCGCGCTCCATCGACTCCAGCGGGCTCAGCAGACGGCGGCTGACCGTGCGGCATTCCGGCGGCAGATCAGCGGATTTGATCACACCGGTCCGGCGCAGCTGGACGACCCGGCGGAGCACTTGCCACAGCTGCTCGGTATTGCCCGGCCAGCTGTAGCGCAACAGCAACTGCATCGCCTCGCCCGAGCACACCAGCCGGCCAGGCGGATTGAGCTTGCCGAGCAGGAACGGCACCAGCTCATGCAGATCCTCGATGTGATGGCGGAGCGGCGGCAGCTCCACCGTGCACGGGAAGTGCCGCAGCAACCTGGCCAGGTCCGGACCGGCCTTGCCCTGGCCCACCGTCACCGCGACCCACAGCGACCGGTGCCTGCCCGCCGCGACCGTGTCCTGCAGCGCGGCCGACAGGGCGTGCAACCGCCGCGCGTTCAGCTGATCCACGTGCCTGATGACCAGCGTGCCGGACTCGCCGGCCAGCTCGGCCTGCGCGGCGGCGACCCAGTCCTGATCGGCCGCCTCGGCCGCGTCCATGACGTGAAACCAGCCGGCCGCGTTGCGTCGCTGGTGCACCGCGCGGAGCACGGCGACCTTCCCGGTGCCCGGCTCGCCGCCTAGCGCCAGCCACTCGCCGGACGTATACGCTGCCTCGACCTGACTGCAGCCGCGCAACCACAGCGGCCCGGATCCCACCAGCCCCGGCAGATACATCCGCAAGTGCGGGGACAGCTCGCCACTGACCCGGCTTGCCGTATCCGCCAGCCGGACGTGCACGACACCGGCGCGCGGCGAGTGCGTGCTGTCCAGCGGACGGCAATAGAGCCGCGCCGTCACCCCGGTCGGCAGCGCGACCTGCACCGGGCCGTGCTGACCGGTGTTCAGCGCGTCCGCCGCCTGCCCGAGCAACAC
>Ga0335075_10001027_pt1 | contig 47116 bp, 41 predicted proteins | sample Lox_Sample_24_FD_206723 | JGI IMG/M metagenome (GOLD analysis project Ga0335075, IMG submission 206723) | Soil microbial communities from Loxahatchee National Wildlife Refuge, Florida, United States - Lox_Sample_2.4 | ecosystem: Environmental > Terrestrial > Soil > Wetlands | place: USA... | reverse complement strand
AAGCCTCCCCCCGAAAGGGCGACTCCGAAGGGCCATCAATCCTCCATCTCCTACGCAGCACCGCTTCAAAGAGCTTTCCTGCATAGGCCCCTTTCCGCGCTCGTGGCGCACCTTAAGTTTTAACCTTATTTCTATTCATATCATGCTATATGCGGAAGATTCGTTCATATGTCTGACCGGTGAGCGGGGAACGGCCGTTTCCTCGATGCTGGGTGTTGCCACACACCCCTGCATCACAAAAAGGAAACGGCCGTGCTTCCTACCCCGCCACGGTCTGGTTCCGGGCTGCAAACGCTTCCGGGAACCGGGCCGGTCCTGCCGTCAGCGCCTGCGGGCGTTCCGGATCCGGCGGTCTTCGCCGGCGCCGTTACGCGCTACCGGGCGCTGGAGCGGCTGCACGGGTTCCGGCAGTCGCTGTATGAGTGCCTGGACGCGCGGGCGGACGCGCTGTTCGAGCTGGCCGACGCCGTCTTGTGCGCGGATCATGCGGTGACATCGCTGGTGCGGCTATGCCTGGAGCCGGAGTTCACCCGCGGCCACGGCGCCCTGTATGACGCGCTTGCGGCCGGCCGGATCGACGATGAGAAGCTGTTCTCCCTGCTGGCGGCGGAGCTGCCGCAGGCCGTGGACGGGCCACAGGCCCGCACCTGGATCGCGGAGCACGACGTGATCGACCGCGGACTGCTGGACAAGGCGCTGGCCGGCCTGCCCGCAGGGGACGCGGCGCGGGTGCGGGACGCGTGCGCCCGGTGGAGCCGGCTGCGGTTCGCCGTCGACGCGACCGCGTATCCCCGGCCGGACGCGTGGTGCTCCCCGGGCCGCGAGCACGTCCACAACGGCGCCTGCCACTGCAAAGGGTCCAGCAAGACCGCACCTGGCTGGGAGTACCAGTTCATCGCGGCCATCGGCCATCTGCGCACCGCATGGGCCGCCCTGGCCGACGTGACACGCACCGTGCCCGCGACCCGCACGGCGCAGACGATCGCGCAGGTGAAGAGCGTGCTGCGCGGCCTGCGCGCTGCCGGGAACGGAGTGAAGACCGCGCCGCTGTTCGTCTTCGACGCCGGCTACAGCGCCGCCGCGCTCACCGACGGCCTCCTCGGCTGCCCGGTCCACGTCCTGGTCCGGCTGGCCGCCGGCTCGGTGTTCTATGCCGAGCCCATTGCCTGGGACGGCAAGTACGGGCGCCCCGCCCGCCGCGGGGCAGCGGTGCACTGCCTGGAGCAGGGAGACTTCGCCGCTGCCGCCGCGGGAAACGCTCCCCGGGGCCGGAAGAAGCCGCTGCCGCCGAACCCCGAGCCAGACGAGATCCTCGTCCTGCCCGATACCCCGCTCTACGGCACCGTCCGGGCCGAGGACCTGGCACGGCGTGCATCCCCTCATCCACGGCGACCGCGGCTGGTTCGCCGGACGGACGGAACTGCCGGTCCTGCGCGGCGCTCTCGTCCACGTCACCGTCGACCGGCTGCCCGACGGCCGGGACCCGCACCGGGCTATGTGGCTGTGGCATGCCGGCCCCGGCCCGTTGTCCCTGGACGAGCTGTGGCGCGCCTACCTCGCACGCTTCGACATCGAGCACGCCTTCAAGCTCCTCAAGGGCACCCTCGGCCTCACCGCCGCCAAAGTCCGCGATCCCGGCCAGGCCGACCGCTGGGCCCGGCTCCTTATGGCCGCGCACGCCCAGCTCCTGCTCGCCCGGCCCCTGGCCGGCGACCTCCGCCGGCCCTGGGAGAAGCACCCTGACCCCGCCCGGCCGCTGGCACCGGGCCGGGTCCGCCGCGGGTTCCGCAACATCCGCCGTGAGCTGGGAACTCCCGCCCGTGTCGCGAAACCCTCCCGCCCCGGCCCCGGCAGGCCCAAAGGCAGCAGCAAAGGGCCAGCTCTCCGCTATCTTCTCCCCGGCGAAGCCGACATGCCGCGCTGCCGCGCACGACAAAACCTGACCTGACCAGGGAAAAGGTTAAAACTTAAGCTTAGCCTGAATCCACCGAGTGAATAGGTGTCCATTCGGGCGCGTCGATGCGAAAGATGCCCTCTGAGCTGGGACGATGGGAGTTGCTGAAGCGGCCGTCGTTGAGCTGGAGAGGACACCTCGCAAGTGCGATTGCTGCACCAATGTTCTCGGGAGGATCCACGCGATGTTTGATGACCCGGACCTTGTGTCACATGCTGGCGCGCTGGGTGAGGGCCGTTCCTAGTCGCCGGGAGGCCCCCCCGTGCCCGGGGAGGTTCAGGCGGCCGCGCGGCCCCGCCTGCGCTGCGCGCGGTGTCCATCCAGGCAACCGGGCGCAGGAGTCTCATCCTGGTTCCCGGATTTCTATCGTTACGTCGTTCTCAGCGTGGATGCGGTCAATGTGGTTGCGCATAGCAGTCTGCACCGGGCCCTCGTAGCGGCGCGGCCACCCGAGGTCGCCGCGCCGGGCTGCCCATGTTTCGCTGCTGGTCGTGCCATGCTCGGTATTGCATAGGCTGCAGCGCCAGCGCCACTGGTGCCGGTGTACGTCGTACCAGGCCACCACGGTGCCCTCGTCGTCTGGTTCCAGATCCACGCAGTTCAGGCTATGCCGGGTGAGCGCACGCTCCGCTGCGGCGGCCGGGACATCTGAGCTGAGCCTCGATCCAGCGGCCAACGAGGGGTGCTTCCGGGGCGTGTCTACCTGAAAGGTGCCCTTTGAGCTGGGACGATGAGAGTGTCTGACGCTTCCGTCGCCGGGTTCGAAAGGGTTTAGAGAATTGGCGCGGGACCATTTCCGCCGTGTGCCAATGCGAGAATTAACGGCGCTCAGCATAATCGGACGCGCCCGATATTCACGTGACGGCCGGGCGAGCGGAACGTACCCTGGCACATGCTATGCACGCTTCTGTTACCGTCACTCCCGCGCAACTGCCGGAACTGCTCCTGCACGTCGCGGTGGTACGGCCTGTTTTCATCTGGGGTCAGCCAGGCATCGGCAAGTCCAGCCTGGTCGAGGAGTTCGCCGCGCAGGTCGGACTGGAGTGCCAGACATTGCTCGGCACTCAGCTCGCGGCCGAGGATCTCATTGGCGTGCCCAGGATCATCGGGGATGACGACCGGGCGCGCAGCCGTTTCTGCCCTCCCGAGGCCATAGCGCGAGATGAACCCTACGTGCTCTTCCTTGACGAGCTGAACGGATCAAGCCACGAAGTGCAGAAGGCGTTCTACAGCCTGATCTTGAACCGGCGGCTCGGCGCCTACACGCTGCATCCGGAGTCGGTGGTGATCGGGGCGGGGAACCGGAGCCAGGACTCGGCCATCGTGCGGCCGATGTCTTCGGCGCTGATCAACCGGCTGGTTCACGTCCACCTGGTGAGCAGCCCCCGCGACTGGCTGGCCTGGGCGCGGCGCAGCGGCATCCACCCGTGGGTCATCGACTACATCAGCCAGCGGCCCGACCATCTGACGACCGCGCCGCCCCGGCATGAGGAGCCGTTCTCGACCCCTCGTGCCTGGCACATTCTCTCCGACCTGCTGCACTCTTACGGCGCCGGGCTGGCGGACGGGCCGGAGGTATCCGAGGAACTGCTGCGTATCCTCACGCTGGGCACGGTGTCACCGTCACACGCGGGCCAGTTCCGTGGTTACGTTCGCCAGCTGCGGCATGCGTGGTCGCTCGACGCGCTGCTGAAGGGGACGATGCACTGGCCTGCCGAGCCCACCGAGCGCGATGTCTGCTATTTCCTGGCGCAGAGCCTGCGCGCCCGGCTGGCGAAGGAGCTTCCGCCGTCACGGGCCCGGCTCAGCGGCGGCGCGTTGAACCTGGCTCATCGCGCGAAGGCCCTTCTCGCCGAGCTGGCTGAAATCAGCGTCGAGGCCGCCCAGACGGTCGTCGCGAGCACGCAGGATGGGGTGAACGAGGACGGCAGCGACGCACGGCTGCCTTCCTGGTTCATGGTCGAGGTGGTACGCGACCTGCCGCGACTCGCCGCCGCGCGCGACGGGACCAAGGTGTAGTCGTGCCGCGGAGGAGCCGCCAGGCCCGGCGACCTGAAGTGCGGACCGACCCGGCGGCCGAGAACAGGAATTGGGGCCTAAGGTTCGTTCACGGGCACCCGCTGTTCGCGCCGCTGGCGAACGGGGCCACCTGGTACGCCAGGGACGAGTACCGGTGCCCGCCCGATGGATGGGCCGTGGTGACCAGTCTCGGGCACGTCTGCCTGCACCCGCGACGGCGCGGCGAGCCGGAGGAGTGGGCCTGGGTCGCGGCTCACTGCCTGCTTCACCTCGGATTCGACCACTTGGCCCAGCACCGCCTGGCGGGCTGGCGCGCGGCAGTTGGCCTGCCGTCGTCCGGAAGCCCGGGGGCGGACTTCGACGTGGCGTGGAACCTCGCGGCCTGCGTGACGGTCAACCGGTTCCTTTCCCACCTGAAGATCGGGCGGCCACCCGAGGGACTCGGCGGGCCCACCAACTACGATCACCTGGCCGGGGGCGGGGACGACGAGGGCCGCTTCGCCCAGCGGCTACGGTCCCTGGGGACTCCGCTCGACCTGGCCGAGGCGGGGACCGGGGGGCCGCGCGGTGACCTGTGCTGGGCGGGCGCTCCCCCGGCCGGGACCTGGCACCGGCCGGTGAACTGGCCCGAGCTACTCGCCGCCGGGCTGGAGAGCGCGGTCGGCGACGCCGTGGATGTCGCGGGCGGTGTGGCGGAGAGCCTGACCGGCGAGGTCGGGCGGAAGACGGAGTGGCGGCAGGCGCTCAACTGGTTCGTCTCGTCCTATCCGCTGCTTGGCGCGCTCGCCGCCGCGTTCAAGCTGGTCGAGGACGCACAGGTGTGCCGCGTGCACGGCATCTCGATCGCGGCGATCAGCCCGGCCGCCGCCGAACTTTACGTCAACCCGCTGTACCGGCTGGCCGACGGCGAGTACCGGTTCGTGCTCGCTCACGAACTGCTGCATGCCGGGTTGCGGCACGACACCCGAGGCGGCGGCCGGGACCCCTGGTTGTGGAACGTGGCCTGCGACTACGTGATCAACGGCTGGCTGGTCGAGATGGCGGTGGGCGATCTGCCCGACACCGCGCTTTACGACCCGTCGCTGCGCGGCAAGTCAGCCGAGGAGGTCTACGACCAGATCGCGGCCGGCCGGCGCCGCACGTGGAAGCTTGCGACGTTGCGCGGCCCCGGGGCCTGCGACATCCTGCCCCGGCGGCTGACCGGTCCAGATGACCCGGCCTGGGGCGTGGATCTCGACGAGTTCTACCGGCGCTGCCTGGCCGACGGCATCGACTACCACCGCGGGCAGGGACGCGGCTTGCTCCCCGCCGGGCTCGTCGAGGAGATCCGCGCCCTGGCCGAGCCTCCGGTGCCCTGGGACGTCGAGCTGGCACGCTGGTTCGATGATCACTTCGTGCCAGTGGAGCGCCGCCGCTCCTACGCCCGGGCGAGCCGCCGCCAGTCCGCGACGCCAGACATCCCCCGCCCCGGCTGGCACGTGCCCGAGGAGCTCATGGAGGGCCGGACGTTCGGCGTCGTCCTCGACACCAGCGGCTCCATGGACCCGCGCCTGCTCGGGAAGGCCCTCGGCGCCATCGCCTCCTACGCGGTCACCCGGGACGTGCGGGCCGTGCGGGTGGTCTTCTGCGATGCCGAGGCGCACGACAACGGCTGGATGCACCCGCTCGACATCGCCGGCCGGGTGCGGGTCCGCGGCCGGGGCGGCACGGTGCTACAGCCCGGCATCGACCTGCTGCAGGACGCCCACGACTTCCCTGACGACGGCCCCATCCTGGTCATCACGGACGCCCGGATCGACCGGGTCCGGATAAAGCGCGATCACGCGTTCCTGATCCCGGCCGGAGCCGTCCTCCCCTTCCCGGCGCGGGGACCGGTGTTCCGCTTCTCCTGAGCTGCTGGCCGGGCCGACGGCGGCGTCAGATCACGTACCGGGTAGGTTCGGTGGTGTATTGGCGTCCGGACGGCGTGGTCCAGCGGACGTCACCGCTAGGTAGCTTCTCGGCCTTCCACCGCGGATCCTGCTTCATCCGGTGATCGAATCTGCACTTCGGGTCCACATTACACAAACACGTTCGAGCACCGGACTCATACGGAATGTCGTGCTCGAAATCGCAGCGTTCGGCGGGACGGCGGCAGCCCGGCCCGGTGCAGGTGGCGTTCCGGATCTGGGTCAGGTGCCGCAGTTTGATCCCCGGGTCGTGGCCGGCAGCCTGGTAGCGGTGGTCGCAGTCCCCGGTGGCGATCGGGTCGAGGGTGACCAGCAGGGCGGGTTGCCCCGGGATCCCGGTCCACAATCGCCAGGTCCCGTATCCTCCCGGTGGTCCGGGCCCCTCGGCGGGGGTGAAGGTGAACAGGGGTGGGCCGTCGTCCGGCGGCCCGGGCGGGTCGGGCCCGCTCCGGGTGCCGGGTTTGGCCCGTTTGGCGTGGCGGGCGGATTCGGGCCGCGCGCAGCCGTGCCCGATCGCGTGGCCCTGGTCGTCGGTCACGCTCACGCACCAGGTCGAGCGGGCGCTGCGGGCCGCGGCGGCGGCCAGGTCGCGGGCCAGGTCCGGGTCAGCCAATCATGAAGCAAATACACTGAAGGAGCAAGCAGGACACCCCGAGCGAGGCATCATGAGCAGCGGCAACGGCATCATCACCCTCGGCGAGGCGCTCATCCTCGGCGACGCGATCATCTACCTGCGGATGTCGGACTTCCGCGACGAGGACGCCGGCACCTTCCCCGAGCGCGAGCAGCAACTCCGCGACTTCGCCGCCGGGCTAGGCATCCCCGTCGGCCGCATCCGGGTCGCCATCGAGAACGACGCGGGCAACGGCGGGTTCCGGCCCGCGTCGGCGTACAAGCGGCCGGTCCGGGTCACCACCGCGACCGGGCTGGTCACCATGCGGACCCGCCGCCCGGTGTTCGCCCGCGTGCTGCTGGACCTGCAAACCGGCAAGGCCACAGTACTGATCTGCGATGACGTATCCCGGATCGCCCGCGATGAGCGGGACGCCCTAGACCTGATCGACGCCTGCGAACTGGGCAAGGCCTCCGCGTTCTCCCCCAGCGAGGACTCCGCCGACGGCATCGGCTCGCTGCGGATCACCCGCGGCGGCACCCGCGAGGAGATCCGCTCGTTCCGCGAGCGGGCCCGGGCCGCGCACGACTACAGCGCCGATATCTCCGACAAGGTGCAGCGCGGACGCAAGCGGTGGGCGGGCAAATCGTACTGGGGCGGGCGGCGTCCCTATGGGCGGATGATCGACCCGGCCGCGCCCAAGCACGCCAAGCGACTGATCACCGTGCCCGCCGAAGCCAAGGTGCTCCAGGACGCGGTGACCGACGTGCTGGACCGGGGCATCTCACTGCGCGCCGTCGCCGCCGACCTGCGCGGACGCGGCCTGCGGACCACCACCGGCAAGCCGTTCACCGCCGTATCGCTGCGCGACGCGCTGCTGGCCTCCCATGTGGCGGGCATCGCGACCTGCAACGGGGCACAGTATGACGCGTCGGCGTGGCTGGCGCCGATCATCGAACCGGACCGGTGGGAACGGCTGGCCGACATGCTGACCGACCCGGCCCGGCGGACCAACCCGCACAACGCCAACGCGCCGCGCTGGCTGCTGTCCGGCCACGCCCGGTGCGGGATCTGCGATGACGGCACCACGATGCACGCGTCGGGGATGGGCGGGTACGGCCCGGAGCGGGGCAGCGCCTACCGGTGTGACAAGGGGTCGCACTGCGCCACCCCGGCCATCCCGGCCGACCAGGCCATGGCCCAGGTGATGATCGCCCGGCTGGGCCGCGACGACATCGCCGACCTGCTGCCCGCCCCCGAACCCCGGCCCGACGTGGACGTGACGGCGCTGCGCGCGGAGTCCCGCAAGCTGCACGCCAAGCGGGATGACCTGGCCCGGCTGCTGAGCGAGGACATCCTCACCGAGGCCGGGGTCCGGCAGGAACGCAAGCGCATCGACGCCCGGCTGGCCCAGATCAGCACCGACCTGGCCGACGCCACCCAGATCGACCTGCTGCCCGAGCTGCGCGTCCCCGGAGCCGACCCGGCCCGCGTGTGGAAACAGCTGTCCCTGCCCCGCCAACGGGAAATCGTCCGGCTGCTGTGCGACGTGACTCTGCTGCCTGGCCGGATGCGGCAGCCGTTCGACCCCAAGCTGCAAATGCGCATCGACTGGCACGGTAGCGCGGCGGACGCCTGACCCGGCCCAGCGCGGGAACCGTTTCGTTTCGTTCTGTCTTCGGTTACGTCGCGATACGTATCGCGGTGCCAGCCGCCTATCTGACCTTGGTGCAGGCCGGAACCCCGCTGAGCCAGCGGGCGATGGCAGCCAGCTCCGGCCTGTCCCGTCGCACGATCCGCCACCCCGTCCCCGACAGCACCATCTCACGCACCGGCCACCTCAGCGAAAGTGAGGCAGCATGACCACCGGTCAGCCCGCACCGGATGCAGCCAGCGGCAGCAACACTCCGCCGCTGAACTACTACGGCGAACTCGCACGGCGGCAGTGGGAAGGCTGCCTCCCCGAGATCTACCAGCAGATCCGCGACCCCGGCTCGTTCTTCGCCGTGCTCGGCGAGGTGATCGCCCACAGAATCGATGAACTCACCGACCACCTGGCCGGTGACGACCAGCACGGTGAAGGCTACCTCGCCAAGGTCGCCCGCCTCACCGCCGCGCGGCAGCACGCGCAGCACCGGGTGCTCAGTGAGTACCTGCTGCTCCCGCCGGACGAGGACCGGCCAGCGATCGTGGATCGCAGCCACCCCACATGGGCGCAGGCAGATGCCGGACAGCGCGAACGGCTCGGTGAACCACCCGCCCAGGAGGGCCGGTTGTCCGGGTGACAGAAGACCTTCCTCGCCGGGCGAGTCACGCCCACCATCGGGCAAGGTTGCCTGCTGCGCGTTGTACTGGCTGTGACAGAACCAAGGGGGCTTTGTCGGCCACCTCTAGACGATGCTTCCGGGTCGGCTGTGTGGCGGGCCCCTGTCCTGATGTGATCACGGACTCCGGGTGCTGACGCAGGATGCCGCTCAGCCGGGTGACTCTATGTCTCGATTGGAAGCCTCGGCCGCGTCGGGTTCCGTTTCTTCCGCTAACGGTTGACAGGCGGCAGTTGGGTTACCAATCTCTCCATTCCGGTGAGGCCCGCGTCGGCGGCGATCTGGCGCAGCCAGCGGGTCACTTGCTGGGCTCTGTCCTCGGGATCGGCCAGGCTGAGCGCCGGATCTGCCTGCAGGTGAGCGCCCTGTGAGCCGGTAGCGTCCGGGATGGGACGTAGCTGCGGGGGCAGGAAGCCTGCGATCTCGCGGCTGCTGACAAGGTGCAGGACCCTGGGCGGTGGCACCAGGATCAGATCCACGTCGGCGAGATCGGCAATGGCAGCGGCGACTCGGGGATCGGTGAGGGTGGCCATCATCGCGTTGAGCAGGGCCGCCCATTCGGGGACTTCCAGGCGCCTGAGGTTGCCCGGCGGGGGAGGCAGCGGTGAGTCTGCCGAGGATAGCCACGCTGTGAGCCTGCTGGTGATCTCGATGCTGATGTTGAGCGTCTGGACATGGGAGTGCCCGTACTGGCCTGGCGCTTCGACCCTCATGGTCATCTCGGCTGGCGAGACCTGGCCGCTGGCGATCTTCCAGACCAGTGTCGCCGTGCCGGAGGTGTTGGGGCGTCCCCGGCGGTGGGCGGGGTAGAGCCCGGCGTCCCATAGCCCGGTCAGAGTGAACAGGATCTCGGCGAGGGGTGACTTGTCCAGTGCCGCGGCGAGCTCGCCGATCGCGCGTTCGGATAGCGGGCGGCCAGGGCAAGCGGGGCCGGGCGGAACCCGAAGGCCTGTCTTAAGCATCATGTCGATCTGGGGATCGGGCAGGCCATCCTTGCCGCTCGGTATCTGCGGGGCATCGAAATCCCAGTTACCCGGCTGAATCGCGGTCATTGGCTGGTCGGCGAACAGCGCGGCCATTTCAGCCCGGGTCGCCTGGCGTGTGCCCCCGGGGATCCGGACCGGGATCCAGAACAGATTGGTCTTGCCGTCGCCCGATCCGATGGTTCGCTGGACCAGGACAGGGCGGGGCGCAAGCTCTCGCCTGATCCGGATCACCAGGATGTGCTTGCCCGGCTGATCGTCCCCAAGGGGGACTTCAAACATCTCCGGCAGCCAGTCGGCCGGATCCAGGCGGGTGGCGAGCATGTCCGCCACGTGTGCCATAGTCTCGGTCTTCACCCCGACGATCTTGCGGTCGGTGTCAGTGATGCCGACAAAGATCAGGCCGCCGTGCGCGTTGGCCATGGAGGCGACACACTCGGCGAGACGGGGGGCTGCCTTCTCCTTGAAGTCCACGGTGAGTGGCTCGGTCCCCGTGGTCTCCGCCAGCGACGTGATCCGATCCATCGTCACGTCGGCCTGAGCGCAGGCCAGGAGAGAATGCCAGGAAGTCACTTTCGCCGGGCCTCGATTCGGACAATTCGGAATGGCGGGGTGGCAGCGGGAGCACGCAGCCGGCTTAGTGTATTTGATTCCGCGGTGCTGCCAGCAGTAGCCCGGTCACGGAGCAGCCGCACGGCGGCGGGTACGGTACGGGACCGCGCGGCCACGGCCGGAAGAGTTGGGTGCGATCTACCCGCACCGCTGGTCCGTTCCGCGGGAGGTCTGGACGCGCTTCTTCGCGTCGGCCGAGCAAGATCGGCATCCTCGCGTACAGCGCCCTGTTCATCGCCGAAGACGCTGGCATCCTGCAGATCCTCGCCGACAGAGGCCGTGTCGGCATCGCGGTGAGGATCCGCTCTCGGCGACGCTGAAAGCCCGTATGTTGCCGAACGCCGGAAGGAAGAAGGGCATCGGCGACGCTATGCCCGCCAAGATCCGCAACGCGCTCGCGCTCTACAGCCGACGACGCGAGGTTGAGAACGTGGAGATTCGTCAGCACAGGACCCGCTTGTACAACTCGATCTACCACAGCGATGATCAACTCCTCGTCAACCAGCATGTTTTCGGCATACCCGCTGCTCATAGTCCGGCTTTCACGTCTCGGAAGGCTGCAGACAGCCCGATGGCGAATACGTATCTCGAAGCTTTCGAGCGGGTCTGGGCCGACGCCGTCTAGTCAGCTAAGTTAGGACAATGTCACTTATCGGTAAGTAGGCGTAGTCGCACCCATCACGGACGATCTGCCTATGGCGGGGCAAGTCCGCACAAACCAACTGTGGTTCGGCGACAACCTGGAGATCCTAAGGGAGTACGTCCCGGACGAATCCGTGGACCTCGTTTACCTCGACCCACCATTTAACTCTAACCGCGCCTTCAACGTCATCTTCGAAAAGCATCCGGACGATACGGAGGCTGTTGCCGCGCAGAGAAAAGCTTTCGAAGACACTTGGCATTGGACATCGGTTACTGAGCGGCTATTTCAGCAGTACATAGCGGGAGGAGTACCTCCGGCTGTAGGCAATGCACTGAGAGCATTCTACACTCTCGTTGGCGAGAACGATCCCATGGCATACCTAGTGAATATGGCTCCGAGGCTCGTGGAACTTCGGCGCGTTCTGAAGCCGACTGGCTCCCTGTACCTGCATTGTGACCCGACTATGAGTCACTACCTGAAGGTAATGCTGGACGCAATCTTCGGAGCCGAGCAATTTCAGAACGAGATCAGCTGGCAGCGAGCGGGCGCTAAGAATGACTCCATACGCTATGGCCGCTGCCATGACGTGATTCTCTTCTATACAGTAGGAAAGAAGTTCACATGGAATTCCCAGTACGCGCCCTTCAGGCAGGCGTCGATCGACAAAAATTATACGCACGTGGAGGCAGGTACCGGGCGGCGTTATAGACGAGGCGACCTTACCGCGGCCAAGCCCGGCGGCGATGTCGACTTCGAGTGGCGGGGAGTGCGGCCCTACAAAGGTCGGCATTGGGCCTACAGCAAAGAACGCCTGGAACAAATGTACGCCGAGGGCAGGATAGAGTTCCGCCGTACTGGAATGCCAGTTTTCAAACGTTATCTCGACGAGCAGCTTGGAGTCCCTCTCCAGGACGTATGGACCGACATCAGGCTCACCTCCGCTGACAAAGAGCGTCTGCGCTACCCAACGCAGAAGCCGATAGCGTTGCTTGAGCGAATCATCTCGACGTCTTCCAGGTCTGGAGATGTTGTGCTCGATCCATTCTGCGGATGTGGCACCACTATCGATGCTGCTGAACGTCTCGAGCGAAATTGGATCGGGATTGATATTGCCTTCGTCGCGGTTGACATTATCCGCAAGAGGTTGCGTCGTTACGGAAGGTCAGTCTCATACGAGTTGCGAGGCAGCCCCCGTGATCTTGCCGGGGCCGACGCTCTCTTCGAGAGAGACGAGTTCGAATTTCAGACGTGGGCGGTTACTCAGCTTGATGCCGAACCCAATGAGAAACGTTCTAGGGATAAGGGCGTCGACGGAGTCGCAAGCTTTTATATTGACCGCATGACAACCGGAAGAGTGATTATCTCCGTTAAAGGTGGCCGGAATGTAATTCCTCGAGATGTAAGAGATCTTGTAGGCACGGTTGCCACGCAGAGGGCTCAGATGGGCGTCTTTCTCATGAGGGCTGAGCCGTCACCCGGAATTCGCGATGCGGCAAACCATGCTGGTACGTACACCTGGCCGCTGAACGGACAGATCTACCCGAAAGTTCAGATCATCACCATCGACCAGTTGCTCAATGGCGTACGGCCTGTGATTCCTACGCAAATTATGCCGTACACGCGCCGCGCAAGGACATCCGGAAACCTCGACGCCGCTAGTCTTCTTTCAGGGCGAGTTCTGATTCATGCGCGAGCGACAGATATCGAACCGCTTCTAGGCTATGTCAATGGAACGCGTAGCGGATTGGTTCTAACAGGCACAGCTGGTGCCCGCGTGGCCGCGCGACGACGTAGGGATCTAGAGGTTGAATGTCCGATAATTTTCGATCCGGCTTCCTACGAAACATGGAGAGCAACACCACAAATCCCGTTCAGAGGATCAAACGGAGCCCTGTCAGGTCGATCGCTAGACAATTTTATGCGTGAGATTTGCAAGGCCGGGGCGGATGCCGTACTTACGCCAACCGGATATATTGACGCGACCGGAGTTTCTACCTTGGCTGCGGTGCTCGACGCGGCCCCAACCCTAAATTCGCAGGCTATTATTAGTCTTCCATTGGATATCGCATGGTTGACTTATGACTGGATTGACATCCTCATCGAGATGACAGCTAGCACGCCTGCCCCCAAAGCGGTAATGCTCAGCGAATTGCCTCGCAAACCTAGCGCTGCGAAAGAGATCCTTGCCAATCTTCATTTGCTCGCTGCAGAGGTACCTCAAACAGCACTATTCCATACTGATCTCGCTGCCTTCGACATGATAGCCCGCGGTGCGCTCGCAGCAGCGATTGGAAGTAGCAGCGCACTGCGTAAACTACATCCTCCAGACGAACGAGACTTTATGAATAAGCCGCGCGCAGAAGAGCCCAGCGACTCACCGCAGGTACTCGTTGGCGAGCTTCTCACTTATCTTTCAGGCAATGAGTTGGCAAGACGATTCGGCAACGCGGCGGGTCCAATATGCCATTGCAAACATTGTGATGGCAGAAGCTTGTCGAGATTCATCGGAAAGAGCGAATGGCTCGATGCACGGCTTCATAATTTTGCCGCATGGACGGAATGGCTTCCCGGCCTTCTCGCCGACGCCTCCCCCATGCAGCGGCAGTTGTCATGGATCAGGTTGTGCCAGCGCGGCATAGAAAGATACGATACGATTACAGAATCGGTCAATGATCGCCAAGAAAAGCTCACTCCAGGACTACCCTTGTTGTTCTGGGCAGGGCAGACCTCAGTGCCGGTTACATTGACCGCAAAACTACGGCAACGTAGAGCCGACCGTGCGGCATCCGCAGGGAATGAGGGTAGGTAAGCTGCCGCCAGCGCACCGTAGCGTCTACTGCTGGTCTCAAGCGAACAGGCGGCGGTCCGGTGCGGTCCACGTGCGGCAGCACGGTCCGGGCACGCCCTGACAGGGCGGCCATCCGGGCGATGGCGTTCCATCGCAACCAGGTTGGAACCGGCCGGCAACAAGTGATCATCCCATAGCTGCGACCCCGCAAGCGGGACGGGCGTCCGCGGGACGTCGCCATAGCCGAGGTCGAGGTCGGTGGCGCCGAGCTTTGCCCTTCCTGCCCGCCAGCGCAGGCAGTGCTGGGCAGGAGTGTGGAACATGTGTCGTTAACCGACCTGCGTGCTCGCTGAAGCCCACTACGTGCGGGCTCGGTCGGACGCGCCGTTGCGCAGCTTGGACTGAGTCCTGGAATAGGCCGGGGTGATCTGGTGTCCCGTGTCAGATGACGTGACGCACTCTCGCCTCCCTGTTCTTTCGGGGTCGTCCGACTGTCGTGCAATGTGGCGCTCGAGCACTCTGGGAGAGCTTTTGCAACAGGTCTCCAGAGTGAGGTGCTCCTTATCGTCGCTGATCAGGAGCCTGACCAGCGCGGGACCGGCCTCATGTGCAACACCTATCGCGGCAGCGGCGGGTAGTTGATCATGGCTCTACCAGGATCGCCCGTGAGGATGCCAGCTTCGGGAGAAGATCTCGTTGCTTATCGATCTTCTGGAAGGTGGATCTTCACAGAGAGGGCAGAGAAGGTAGCGGCTTTGAACACAGGAGTCACCGGACAGCCCTGACTCCGACACCGCGCCAGCGCAGGACGGCGGGAACGCGACTGGCAGGCCGAGACGATCCGGCAGCAGGCCGAGGACAAGCGCCGGAAGGCAGGCGACGACCGCAAGCTGCTGGAGAGTTTGCCGCTGCAGGTCCGGGCCGGGGGTGGAGGCGGCCAGGCGCGCAGAGGCCGAGCGGGCACGGCGTCAGTTCTCGCTGCTGGCGCTGCGGGTGGACCTTGAGCTGCTCAGCGAGCGGCACACCAAGATCCTGGCCGGGACCGGCCAGCGCGTCCAGCTCAGCGGGCAGGCCAGCCGGACGGACAAACTGCTGTGGGCCGCCGCGATGGCACCCGATGACGCCGAAGCCCGAGCCCTGTTCGGCAAGGCCCGGGAGCTAACCAAGTTGAACTCGTAGAGATCGGGTCGTGACGTGGGCTGGCTGCGGGCGCAAGACCGGGGCATGCGGTATGGACAACGGGGAGGGTACACCCCCGCCGAACAGCGGCGGCGCGAGCGAACCGCGTACCGCGCGGATCTCAACGCCCGGGTGTTACGGCAGCGGAATAAGCGTGAGGTAGGCCACGCCCAGGAGCCCGCGGGATCCGCGGAGCCAGACGGACAGGTGGTCGTCGGCCATCTTCCTGGTCTCGGCTGCCAGCGGGTGATCGTGATGATCCGCGAGCCATTCCTCGACGTCGGCCATGAGGCCGGACTCGAAGTCATCCCATTCCTCCAGGCTGGCGGTCTCGATCCATTCCGGCCGGAACCCGGCCATGATCGCGAGGTCGATGAGCCCGGGCAGGTCGTAGTGATCCTCGGCCGTGATGCCGGGCCATACGGCGGCGATCTCGGCGGGGGTCGGCGGATGCTCCCAGAAGCATTCACCGACGAACACCCGGCCTCCAGGATTGACCAGCCGGCGCAGTGCGGGCAGTGCATCGAGGGTGTGCTGCGGCGGCTTGGCCTCGCTGAGCGCATGGGTAGCGCCGACACACAGGACCAGGTCGGCCGGCCCGCGCGCGGTGCCGACCGCGGACTCCTCGACGAACGACACCCGCCCGGCGAGCCCGCGGGCCATCGCGTTGTCCCGGCCCCTGGCCAGGTCGGCTTCGCTGAGGTCGATCCCGGTGCCGGCCGCGCGGGGGACCGCGGCGAGGATGCGGAGCATCAGCTCACCCCAGCCACAGCCCACGTCCAGCACCGTGGCCGGGCGCGTCCTGGCGAGCCGGTCTACAATACGCGCGGCTCTGGCCTCGGACAACGGGCCGTGGAACGTCAGGCGGGTAAAGCGCGGCGGGAGGTCGTCAGTCATCGTCGCGACCCTAGACCTCCCGGGCCCGCACGGACAATTCATTATTCTCATCCGCGCAACCAACGTATGACCGGGGCATGAGGTACGGGCAACGGGGCGGATATACGCCCGCTGAGCAGCAGCGGCGGGAGCGGCTGCGGATGGAGGCCGCCGGTCGGATATAGCAGTAGGAGGGCAGCCCGATCCCGGGGATAAGCAAGGGCAGGCTGACGCGGTGAGCGTTAAACGTTAAACTGTGCGATTTGTGATGACGAAAGCAGTAGGATTCGCGTCATGCCAGATGACTTGTTGCCTGTAGAAGTGTTGACAGAGCTTGGACGTGTTACCTGGGCAGCCATCCTGCTTGAGGATTACACCGAGGACTTGTGCTCATCCATTGACCCAACCAATCCGAGGACAGACAAACGGCCGATAAGTCAAAAGATTAATGATGCCAAGAAGGTGCTGAACGGCTGGCCGGTCTCAAGAGTGCGTGATAACGCAATCGCGTGGTTGGAACGCGTCAGCTATGCGATCGGGAAACGAAATGCCGCTTTCCATGCGGAACCCATTGTCCGGGTGGGAGGTTCGGATGACGGACAACTATTGCTTGGAGAGACGCCTCGTGCTAATCGCCTCTATGCTGAACGGCCGCTTACTGTCGAGTCTTTGAGCGTTCTACGGTTCGCGCTCGAAAATGCATCTTCAGAGTGGGCGGACATTCATGTCGCCGTGATGGCTGAGTCTCAACGTCAAGCCCGGCCAGATCGAGTCTGACACCGAAGAGGTCATCTGCGACGCCTCGTGAGTTGATTGCCTCACCCGGCGAGCTGCGGGCCACAAACGGGCCAGATGACACGATGATCAGCGGACACTCACGGTCAGCCACGGATCGTCGGAAGTACCTGACCGGCACCGATGTATGGGCAGGTCGCGCTAGACACGGAAGAGGTCACTGGTATGGGTTTTTGGGGTTACTTTATCGTGGCGCAGTCAGAGCGTTCGCTTGCTGACTTGGGCGCCATCTCGACGCTATGTTCTTGGGATGGCTCTGACCAAGCGGGCGAGTTGGTGGGCCACCGGAGTGACGGCTCATGGCAGTTTCTCCAGGTGCATCGGGGGGACCCATCGGCCGTGGAATGGCTGGCGGGTCGTCTGAGTACTGAGACAGGCGCGCCCGCTCTGGCGATGTATGTTCTGGACAGCGACTGTGGCTGGATCGTTGCGGCCAGCCCCCGCGGGGGCGGCTGGCGTGGTTGTCTTGGTCCTGACATCGCCATAGCTGACTACAACATGCCGCCCTCGAATGCGTGTATAGAGCAGATTGCCGAGGCTGCGGCCGAGTGGGCAGCTGAGGCTGGGAGGGTGGCTGACGCTGGTGCGATTGCTGCCGCGATGCCCGAACGTCCCGGCCCGTTCGGTGAGGGAGTGGACGACCTGATGAGTGCGCTTGGTTTCCACTTTGAATAGCACGGCCCGGCAGAACCAGCAACGATGCTGGGACATGACACGGTCCGCGCGATACCCTCACAGCTCAACCCCAGGATGCGAAATCAGGAGCGACCCGATGGTGTTCCCTGACACGAAAACAATCGTTGACTGGGGGGCGGCAGGCCAGTGCAGCAGTAAAATGCAGCAACCGCACCGGCCGGCGGCGACTCGATCAGACCCGAATCTGGCTGTTGAGCTGCACGAATGACCTTCAACGACCTGCGTGGCCCCCAGACGGTAAGGAGAAGGTCTACAGTGGCGATGCCTTTGAAGCCGTTAGCCGAGTCACACCAAACCCCTGATGATGGATGTCCGTCGAAGCGGGTCAGGCCCACGACCTTTTAAGCAGCGGGTCACTTTACGCTAGCCTTACTTCGCCCCGTGAGATCTAGGCGGCTAGCGAACGCGGATCGCCCAGGAGGCCTGTGAGCTGGCATGGATCGGATCGTTTGCACCCCTGATGGCCGGGTCCTCGCGGTTGAGGATTGCGGTGATCCGGCGGGCAGCCCGGTGCTGGTCCACAATGGCACTCCGATGTCGCGGCACCTGTATGGCCCCAACGTGGCGGATGCCGCCGAAGTGGGCCTGCGGCTGATCAGTTATGACCGGCCTGGGTATGGTGGCTCGACAGCCCAGCCGGGGCGGGCCGTGGCCGATTGCGCGGCCGACGTCAGGGCCATCTGCGCCGCGCTCGAGATCGGCAAGCTTGCGATGTGGGGCCTTTCCGGCGGCGGGCCGCATGTGCTGGCTTGCGCGGCCTTGCTTCCCGATCTGGTCACCGCGGCCGCCGCGCTGGCATCGTTTGCGCCGTATGATGCCGACGGGCTTGACTGGTTCGGCGGTATGGGCCCTGCGGTCGCCGGTGCGTACCGGCTGGCGCTTACCGACCCCGGCGTGGTGCGGGGCTGGATAGACGAGGCCAGGGAGGAAGAGCTGGCTACCTCAGCCAGCGGCTTGGCCCAGCTATGGGCCGCTGTCTTGTCGCCCGCAGACGCAGCCGTCTTGACGGACGAACTGGCCGAATTCATAATCCGCACCAACCACGAGGCGCTCGCGCCGGGCAGCCAGGGATGGTGGGATGACAGCTACGGGCTGGTTCGCCCGTGGGGATTTGAGGTGGCCGAGATCTCCGTTCCGGTGCTGCTCTTGCACGGCAAGCACGACAAATTCGTTCCCGTCGCCCATGGCCAGTGGCTCGCTGCCCACATCCCCGGGGTCGAGGCCCGGCTGCTCGATGACGACGGGCACCTCACGCTCCAGGTATACTGGGTCAGCGAAGTGCACGCCTGGCTGAGGCAACGCCTCTAAGGACGATCCTTGAACCTGGGCGATCAACACGAGCCAGGCCAGTGCAGCAATAGAGTGCAGCAACCACATCGACCTGCAGCGCCTTAAGAGGAGCCGAATTTAGCGGTTGAACTGCCCTAACGACCTCCGCCGACTCGCATGCGCCTAGATGGTAAGGAGAAGGTCTACTACAGGTGCGCCCTGTGCTAGCTGCGTGCCCTTCGCGTGCCCCAACGAAGTGAAAACCACAGACATCGAGCGGCACCAGGACGACGAGGAAACCGGCCCTGATCACGAGTGCAGCAGTTGAGCGCAGCACTCGAAAAGACCTCCTAAGCAGTAGGTCCCGCGGTCGAGTCGCGGTCGGGGCGCTCACATGAAAGCCCAGGTACGGTTATGCGGAACCTGGCCAGTTGCGTCCCGCGTTTATCGCTCGCTTATCGGCAGCAGCCTGTACGACATCGATGCCGGTCAGCCTGGCGAGGTCGCATGCATTCCACAGCACGTCGTAAATCTCGTTGCCGAGCCGTTGCAGAAGCACGGGCTCGTACGGGCCGCTAGCGGGCCGAGGACGGGCGGGCCACGTCGTTCCTGCTGGAATACGACACTGGGACCGAGCACCTGCCGGTGCTGGCCGGCAAGCTGGAGGGCTGCCACGTGCTGGCCGAGAACCTGGCCTGGCACGGCCAGCCGTACCCGGTGCTGCTGTTCTGCTTCGGCTCCCCGCGCCACGAGCATGCCGCCCGCCGCGTCGCCTAGCCGTGATCCTGGACGTGCTGCCAGTCGTGCTGCTGGCTGCCCATCGCGGGGCGCGGGATCGTTCACCACATCCGCGACACCGCCGCCCGGCACGGCCAGCACGGGCCGATGTCCTGGGCCATCGCGGTACCGGTTGACCTGACCTGCGTGATGGCCGCCCGGGAACGCCAGCGCGACAAACGGCTCGCCATCCCGGCCCGGCGGCTGTCTTGGCCGGTGCTAGTGCTGGCCGGGGGGCCTGCTCAGCCTCACGACGAACCTGGCCCAAGCCCAGCCCACCGCATGGCGCCATGGTCCGTGGCATGGCAGCGCGGCCCGGCTGGCGTCTGGCGTCGCCTAGCGTGGAGAGATGACCGGAAGGGACGTGGCCGTCGCATCGGTGACCGCACGGAACGCGCCGGCCTGGAGCCTGTCACGAAACCCCGGTCCCGGTGAGAGCTACGGTTTCGTGACATGAGGCGTCCGTGCCTGCGCTGCGGCTAGGACCTGCCGCCCCCCGATCCGGACTGGGGCGGCCGGCCCCGCCAGTACTGCGGTGCCGCGTGCCGCAAAGCCGGGCAGCGGCTACGCACCACCCTCGGTGGTGACTGGTGGCAGCAGCAGCCGTGGTATCCCGCCTGGGCCGCCGCCGGCCAGCGAGAACGCCAGGATCAGGAAGACCGCGCCGCCGCAGAACGGCGGGAAACGCGACCGGCAGGCCGAGACGATCCGGCAGCAGGCCGAGGACAAGCGCCGGAAGGCCGGCGAGGACCGCAAGCTGCAGGAGAGCATGCCGCCGCAGGTCCGGGCCGGGGTGAAGGCGGCCAGGCGCGCAGAGGCCGAGCGGGCACGGCGCCAGTTCTCGCTGCTGGCGCTGCGGGTGGACCTTGAGCTGCTCAGCGAGCGGCACGCCAAGATCCTGGCCGAGACCCGCCAGCGCCTCCAGCTCAGCGGTCAGGCCAGCCGGACGGAGAAACTGCTGTGGGCCGCCGCGCTGGCACCCGATGACGCCGAAGCCCGGGCCCTGTTCGCCAAGGCCCGGGAGCTAGCGGCCAAGGACCCTGGCCAGCGCCCGGACGCGGCCATCAGCACCGCGGACTTGTTCCGGGCGTTCTTCCCGGCCAGCCCGCCCGGCGCGTTACCCTGCCTGGCCCGGCACCGCCGCGCCGGGCGGCCGGGCGGGCACCGGGGCTGGGCTGTTCAGCAGGAGCGCGAGCGCGCGGCGTTGCCCGCCGGTCAGCGCGGGTGCCGCCTCGATCAGCTCCCGGACCCAGGCATTTAGGCGCGTGTCCGGGTCGTGCGCGAGATGCCCGTCGTGGTCGTGGCGCTCGCCGCGCAGGCCATCAGCGGCCGGGCCGGAGCTGGCCGACCGGGGACGGGTGCCCGGCCGGCTTGTCATCCCGGTTCCGGTTTCCCGCTGCGGTGCTGATCCCCTGGCACGCATGAATTGAAGGCTAATTACCGGCGCTCAGACGGCAAATCACGGTGCTGCAACGTGGACCTCTTTATACCGTACTGAACCGCACTGGACCGCACTGGTCATCACTCAGCACTACGGGCCACCACTAAATAGCACTCCAGATTTCTCTGACAGCGAACACGTAAACCCGGGATATATCGGCGTCCGCGTTTCCTGGTATTCCCGTGAGCACCAGCCCGGTGATACCTGGGTGGTGCTGCCGACCCGGCACCGCTTGCCGCTGTGGCCTCACCGGGCACATGTTCCCGGCCGCTGGGCTGGGCTTCAGCATTGCCGGCAACCCCGGCAGCGACGTGGAGTCCTCGTTGCCAGCAAGGACTCCAGTTCGCCTTCCGGCACGCTTGAGTGATGGTTAGCCCGGCGGCGAGGAGGATTGCGGGGGCCATTAGCCAGCGCCTTCTGCATCAGGTGAAGGTGGCCGTCAGGGCCGCGGAGCAAGATGTCCACATCGTTCCTTTCCGTTTGGCCCGAGCGCGGGCCAGGAGGCATACTGAAAGAGCCTGCCGGGGTAATGGCCGAAATTCGCGGTGCATCCGCACCGGGTCGGCAGCGAAAAGGAGAATGGCTCGTGGGGAACGCTGCGTACGACGATAAGCAGGTTCGCGACGGCGGCCGGCCTGCCAGTGCCCGGCCGCGCCGCCGGTCCCCGCGTCAGGCCCGGCGCGTCCGCACGGTGCGGTTCGCGCTGACCGAAGACGAGTACGCCGAGGTCTCAGCCGCCGCCCGCCGGGCCGGGCTGGCATGCGGCGCGTTCGCCGCCGAAGCGGCCCTCTCGGTCGCGCGGGGCGCGGTCACCACTCCGGACGCGCTGCTGCGGGACGCCTTCTATGCGCTGGACCGTACCGCGCTGCTCGTGCGGCGGATCGGCGTCAACCTCAACCAGGCGGTCGCGAAGCTGAACACGAACGGGCAGCGATCGGGTGACCTTGTCCCTTACGCGGAAGAGAGCATCCGCCGCGCCGCCAGCCTGGAGCAGGCCGGGGAAGACCTGCGGACCACAGTCCTCCGCACTATCCGCGCTCCAAGACCCCGCCGGCGGTCGGCCGGACCAGAACCGGCCGGGCCATCTGCCGATCCGGGATGACCGGATCGCGTTCCGCGCCGGCCCGCCCCGCGCCGGATGGCATTCCGCGTGATCCCGGAACCCAGCGGATCGCGTTCCGCAGGCCCGGTCGCGGGAAAGGTGCTGACGGCACTCTTCCCAAGCCGACGGCCAGGGACCGGGAGCGGTGATCGGGAAGATCTGCCCACGCGGCCAGGACCTGGCCGGGCTGATCCGCTACCTGTACGGTCCCGGACGCCGGGAAGAACACACCGACCCGCACATCATCGCCGGTTACCGCCCGCCTCCTGACCTAGAACCCCCGGTGCGCGCCAACGGGAGACGTGACTTCCGCCGCCTCGTGGGGCTGCTGCGGCTCCCGCACGACGCGCTCGGCGAATGGGGGTACGCCAAGGCGGTCTGGCACTGCTCGATGCGCGCTGCCCCCGATGACCGGATGCTGTCTGACGCCGAGTGGGCGCAGATGGCCGGGGATGTGATGCACCGCACCGGATTGTGCCCGCGCGGGGAGGAAGACGACGCGGTGCGGTGGGTCGCGATCCGCCATGGCCTCGACCACATCCACTTGGTGGCGATGCTGGCCCGCCAGGACCGGACCCGGCCCCGGCTGTGGAACGAACGCTACCGGGTCCGGGATGCCTGCCTGGCGGCCGAGGAAAGATACGGGCTGCGGTCTACCGCCCCGGCCGACCGCACCGCAGCCCGCCAGCCCACCCGCGCCGAGGCCGGCAAGGCTACCCGTCAGGGCCGGGGCGAACCGGTCCGGCTCACGCTGCGCCGCCAGGTCTGTACCGCCGCCGCATCCGCGGCCAGCACCGGGGAGTTCTTCGCCCGCCTGGACCAGGCCGGGGTGCTCGTCCGGCTGCGGTACAGCACCCGCAACCCCGGCCAGGTCACCGGGTACGCCGTCGCGCTCCCCGGCGATACCACCAGGAACGGCCAGCTGGTCTGGTACGGGGGCGGCAAGCTCGCCGTCGACCTGTCCTGGCCCAGGCTCCAGCAGCGATGGACCCGCCCGGCCCGGCCGGACACGCCGCTGGCACCAGGCGAGGCCGACGCCTTGTGGGAGTACGCCGCCCGCACCGCCGCCGACGCCACCGCGCGGATCAGGTACTACACCGCGACCGCGAACCCGGCCGCCGCCGCCGACGCGGCCAGCGCCGCCTCCGACGCGCTGCACACAGCCGCCGCCGCGCTCGGCAACCGCATCCTGCGCCGCGCCGCCGACGACTACGACCGCGCGGCCCGCCAGCCCTGGGGGCGCATCCCCGCGCCGACCCCGGCCGGGAACCAACTCCGCCATGCCGCCCGGCTGATCTCCGCCTACGCCTACCTGACCAGGGACCGCACGCTCACCCCGGTCGTGCTGCTAGTCCGCCTCGCCGCGCTGGCCGAAGCCGTCGCACAGTGGCGCGAGTCCCAGCAGCACGCCGCCCAGGCCGCCGCCGCGCTCCGCGCCGCCCGGCACCTGCGTACCGTCACCAGGCCCACCCCGGCCAGGCTACCCGGCAGACCCGCCACACCACCCGCACCGAAACCATCACTGCCCCGCCCGGTCACCCCCGCCGACCTCGCCCATCTCAGCTTCCCCACCCCGGCCCGCTCCCGCCTTCCCGCACCAGGCCATCCCGGACCCGGCCCGCACCAGCCACCCCCGCCACGACGGCCACCGCCACCACGACCACGCGGACCCACTCGCTAACCGCGCCCAGCGCAGCAGCACCCGGCCAGGGCTAGGTGCCCCGACATCACCCAGCACAGTGCAGGCGTCACCCTGCCTGCCCGGCCCCGCGCATGACAACGTGATGACCCCGGTCCAGCGCGGCAGGCGTATCTCGCCGCTGACCTGCGCAAGCTAGCCAAGCGGGGGGAGTCTGCTCATCGCATCCACTCCGGCAGCGCCTCCTCGAGCCTCGCCCGCACCTGAGCGCTCACGATCGGCTCGCCGAGCGGCTTGAGACAGCATCGGATGACCTCCTCATGCTTTTCCGGGGCCGGGCACATTAGAAGCGCCAGGATCTGGGCAGCGCGCTGGATGTTCGCGAAGTGCTGCGCAATCGGAAGGCTCTGGACTAGCTTGCTGATCCCCTTCACCAGCTCATCAGATGCGACATCAGCGACCAGAGGGGCGTTCTCAACCTGCTTCCGGCCGATCATGTGGGTGACAAGGTGACCCGCTATCTTGGCGGCCAGCTGGTTGAGGTCGTCGCTTACCTGTTGCATGGCGCATGCAGTAGCCGCGAGCAGTGAGCAGAAGAAGTGGTTCTTCGCGAGTTCCACCCTGGCCGTGCGATGCTTCGCTCCCAGTGCATCACATACGGCATCGAATACCTTGGTCGATACAAGGTCGCCGAGTTCCTGTACCAGCTGACCGATAGCCTCATCGGCCGTGGTAGGCGGCTCAGCGAGCGTAGCAGCAAGCCAGTCGACGACGTTAGCCTTCGCCCCGTCGATCGCTGCCCCGGCCTTCCTCCTGGTCAGCCGGAACCGAGGCCGCGTCGCAGTTGCCTCTACCCAGGCTCGTTCCGCAGCGGCCCGCATACTTTCCCGCGTCGGCGCCATCGCGGGCGTGGTTAAGGTCAGCGCGCCGGTCCAGCCGTGCAGCGACCCGCCGCAGATCCCGCAGTTGCACTTTGCCGTCTTCGCGTTTGCGCAGCTAGCAGGATGGGCCATGAAGAGCCTCCTCGGACTCAGGCTGGCCTTGCGGGGCGGCGTGTCAGCTCAGCCCGGTGTAGCAGTGCGGTGTCGCTCTGCTGCGATCGTCTCTCGACTGCAACCGGCTGTAAACGGTCTGTGTTCACATTTAGGAAGATTAGATCCAATTTGCAACCGGTGTTGACACCGGGCCGAGATAACTGGGGGAAGTACCACCCCCATTGGGGCTGGCTGAGGGTTTGGACGAGCAGCAGGCAGAGGATTGCACCGCCCGTGGGCGCGGGCCGTATTCGTCTTGACGGTCTGCGTCATCTGATGGATCGTCGTACTCGTGGCCCACTTGGGCACACTTCCGATCATGGAGGCTACAATGCGGATAAGTTTCGTTGGCATCACGCCTGACACGCCCGACAACGGGTGTCCGGCGGTGTACGTGGACGAGGACACCGGAGACATCTGGATTCAAGGCGAGACGGTTACCGATCCCCGGGCGCTGGCGGAGGTTGTGCGGCACAGCCCGGTCGGCCCGGGCGAGGCCGTGGTCAAGGTGCCGCCGGTGATGAGGTCATTCGTGATGGAGGCGGTCAATGGGACCTACGAGCGCGGCAGGCAGGGACCTGGACCGCATCCCCGGCGTAGCTGAGGAGCCGGATCCGCCGTTTCCCGTGCTCCTGCGGGCATGCACCTCCTCGGCGGTGCACCTGGAGATGCGGGATGCCTATACTCCGGCCGATCCGTGGTTCCAGGCGTGGCTGGCTGGTGACCGGGAGGAGTTCGAGCGGCGGCTGACCCGGCCGTGGCTGGACCTGATCCGGGAGATCGCAGGCCGTGGAGTCCGGGTCCGCCGGGCGCGGGTCGTCTCCGAACCGGTTACCGACTACATCAAGTTCGAGCACGCGACAACCGGCGCGAGCGTCGAGGCCGGCGAGGATGTCCGGTGGCTGCCCCGGCATCTGGCCACGGGACTGCTGCTGCCGGCCAACGACGGCTGGGTGTTCGACGGGCTGCGGGCGCAGTTCAATTACTTCTCCGGCCCTGGCGAGTTCCTCGATACCCGGCTGTGCGATGACCCGGCGATCGTGAAACAGTGCGCCGTGGCCTTCGAGGCAGTATGGGAACGCGCCATTCCGCACCGGGAATACCGGCTCCGCTAGCCGGCCGCGCCGTCGTTGCAACCGGCTTCCTCCAGCGCCCGGCAGGCGCGCCAGATCCTGGCTGACAGGCTTCGTGAACTGCGGCTCGATGCCGGGCTGACCGCCAGGGACCTAGCCGCCCGGGCTGGGTGGGAGCGGACGAAAGTCTCCAAGATCGAGCACGCTACCCGGCCGCCTTCCGCTGAGGCCGTCCGCACTTGGTGCCGGGTATGCGACGCCGAGAACGAGGTCCCGAACCTGATCGCGTCGCTGCGCGCGGCAGAGGGGATGTGGGTCGAGTGGCGGCGGATGGAACGTTCCGGGCTCAGGCGCGCCCAGGAGGCACGGCTGCCGCTGTATGAGCGGACGCGGCAGTTCCGTGCCTACAGTTGCTGGAGGATCCCGGGGCTGATCCAGACCGAGGACTACACCCGCGCCGTGCTGCTTGCCTACCAGCAGCGGCGCGGGCTTCGTGATGACGTCGAGGCCGCGGTCGCGGTGCGCATGAGGCGGCAAAGGGTGCTGCGTCGCGGCGAGCGAACCGCCGCGTTCCTTATCGAGGAATCCGTGCTGCGCAACGGATTCGGCGGCCCGCATGTCATGCGTGCCCAGCTCGGGAACCTGACCGAGGTCACGACCTGGCCCGCCGTGTCACTGGGCATCATCCCTGCTTGTCTCGATCGCGGCGTGGCGGGGCCTGCCGAGGATTTCTGGATCTACGACAACGATCAGGTGAACGTGGAGTTGATCTCCGGATACCTGACCGTCACCCAGCCCCACGAGATCGCCATGTATGCGCAGATGTTCGGCCGCCTGGCCGAGATCGCGGTTTATGGCTTGCGCGCCCGTGAGCTCATCTCCTCGGTCACGCCGACAGGCTGATTTTTTGGCGTGCCACACTTGGGCACACTCATGGCTCGCGGCGAGATGGCCCGCCTACCGTGACCGTTAGTTAAGGGCGCCCCATGGCGTCTGGTCTGGACAGGACGGGAAACGGACGCATGATTGGCTATCAGTGGACTGTCTACCGCCGGCACGAGGGCGGCGGGCCTGACGGCATCGTGGCTACCGGCGTGACCGATCAGCCGGACAAGGCGAAATCTCTGGTCGAGATGATCGTGGGCGAGCACGGTGCCGCGGCGTGGGGGTCGCTGCTGCGGGTTGCGCTGGGCGGCGGGCCGTCATCGTGGCGGGCGGATCAGGGGGCAGACTGGCCGCCTGCCGGTGAGATCCAGGTGTGCTCGCGGGCGGGTGACGGGTGCTTGTCCTGGGGGCCGTTGTACCCGCGTGACCGTCCCGGGATCGGGGATGCGGACGTGGCCGGGGTGTCGGCTGGCGTGGCGACTGCCGGGGGTGGGCGGCGGTGACCGGGCCGCGCAGCGCGGCGCAGGCGGGAGAGCCGGGCGTACTGGAACGGCCCGTGCTCGATACCAGCCGGCCCAATATCGCCCGGATGTACGACTACTGGCTGGGCGGGAAGGATAATTACGCTGCCGACCGGCACGCGGCAGAAGAGCTGCTGAGGCTGATTCCCGAGAGCATTCTCGCCTGCCGGCATAACCGGCTCTTCCTGCAGCGCGCGGTACAGTTCCTGGCGGCCGAGGCGGGTATCCGCCAGTTCATCGATATCGGCACCGGCCTGCCGACTCAAAATAATGTCCACGAGATGGCACCCGACGCCCGCGTGGTGTACGTGGATTACGATCCAGTCGTCATCGCACACGCAAATGCGCTCCTGGTCAAACGGGCAACAGTCCGCGCGATCCGCGGTGATCTGCGCCAGCCCCAGGATATCCTTGCCGACCCCGGCCTGCGGGGGCTCATCGACCTGGGCGAGCCGGTCGCGATCTTGCTGGTCGCGGTCTTGCATTTCGTGGACGATAAAGAAGACCCGTACCGGATCACTGATGCGCTGAAAGCGGCCATGGCACCAGGCAGTTACCTGGTCATCTCCCATGTCACCGCGGATGAGATCCCGGCTGCGGTCAGCCAGGACGCCCAGCGGATCTACCACGGCGCGTCAGCCGCAGTCACTCCCCGGTCCCGCGCGCAGGTCCAGCAGTTCTTCGACGGGCTGGATCTGGTGGACCCCGGCGTGGTGAACACCAGCACATGGCCGCGGAGGCTCAGCCTCCCATCACCAGGGCGCGTTCTCAGTTACGCCGGCGTGGCCACAAAGCCATGACAGCCCCCGTATGACCAGCCATCAGTGACGGGACCATCATCTTCCTAAGGAGCACGCGGTGAGCAGCTCTGCACGGATACTGCTAGATCCGCCCGACTGGGCCGGGCTGAGTAATGATCAGCTCACCACGTTCGTGGAATCGGTCCACGCCCTGCTTGATTACGGTATCTTCCGGCCGCCGCTGGCGGCCGAGCTCGTGCAGTACCGGGATGCCGCCAGCGAGGAGATTAGTTCCCGGATCGCCGGGAAATCCCGCGAACGACAGGCAGCGGCACGTAATACGGGTACGCACCGGTCGGATTATCCGCGTTAAGTCCTTCCCCCGACAATGCGCTACTCCCCGGAAGGTGTGTCATGGCTAACTACCGCGGTGACGGCTACCGGCCGGTTCCGGTGCTGGAGAAATCCCGCCTGGCCGGTACCGGCCGTGTGGCCGACGACCTCTACTTGATTGCGCACCATGAGATCACCGGCCGGCCGTACCTGTCCCCCCGTTGTGTCGGTATCGCGCTAGCCGGGGGGCTGCTGGCTGAGCTAATGGACGCGGACACGCCCGCGGTCAGGCTCGATCGCGGCTGCGTGCTCCCGGTCTATCGGCACAACCGCCGCCTGGCCGCTGCCTATGGGCGCCTGGATGACCTGGTCCCGGGTCATGTGCTCGACTTGATCACTGCTGAGTCCGAGCCCTGGCCGGTGCGGGACTGGCTGTTGTTCCTGGGCAAGACGTCGGCGGCGGAGGTGGCGGGGCGGCTGGAACGCTCGGGGTACCTGACCTGCCCGAAGGGCTGGCTGCCCTGGCGGACTCCGCGACCGGTTCCCGTGGAAGGTGACTGGTCACACTGCGCGCTGCTGCGGGCCCGAGGCACGGCGTATCCGGGCAGGATGCTGACCCCGTACTCGGCGCTCCTGGCCGGGCTCACGCTGGCCTGCGGCCTGGGGTTCCGGCTCTCAGGCCTGGCCAGCGCAACCCCACGCAGCGACGGACAGGCCGCGCAGTTGCTCTCGCGGCCGGTGCACGAGCTGATTGCCGCCGTCCAGGTGACAGCAGACAGCGCTGTGCTTTCCGCTCGTAGGTGACCTGTTTATCCCCTTTGTGAACTGGAGGCTTTTCGTGGTGTACCGCTCGCCTACCACGCCCGCAAGATCGAGTACGGTGAGCCGGGCGCTGGCCCGGGACCGGGTCGGCGTGCCCTCGGTGTGGTCGTTCATCATGTCCGGGATCGCGCCGCTGACCGTCGCGGCCGGAGTCATCACCTCGGCCTACGCGACGACCGGGCTGACCGGCATCCCGTTCGCGTTCGTCGTGATCGCCGTCGTGCTGGCCCTATTCGTGCCCGGGTACATGGCGATGAGCCGCAACATCGTGAACGCAGGAGCCTTCTACGCTTTCATCACCAGAGGCCTGGGCAAACCGGCCGGAGTGGCCGCCGCCCTGGTCGCGCTGCTGGCGTATTCCTTCTTGCAAGTCGGCCTGTACGGCGCGTTCGGCCCGGCCGCGCAGGCCGAAGCCCAGGCCCACCTGCACCTGAACGCGCCGTGGTGGGCGTGGGCGCTGGCCGGCTGGGCCATCGTCACCGTGCTGGGCCTGCTGCGCGTGGACATCACCGGCAAGGTCCTCGGCGTCTTGACCACCGTCGAGGTCATCGTCATCATCATCGAAATCATCGCCGGACTGGCCCATCCCGCCGGCGGGCACCTGAGTTTCTCGCCCCTGTCGCCCGGCTCGCTGGGGTCGGCGGGCTGGGGCACGTTCGGCGTGCTGGCCGTGGTGGCGGGCCTGGGATTCGTCGGCTTCGAGCAGGCACCGGTGCTGGCCGAGGAAACCAAGAACCCGAGACGTACCATCCCGACGGCCACCTACCTGGCGCTGACGGTCATCGCGGTAGTCTATGCCGGAGCGGCCTGGGCGATGGCCGCCCACGCCGGGCCCTCCCACGTCGTGGCCGCAGCCGGAGCCGAGGGACCCGCGCTAATGTTCGGCATGGGCGGCAGCACCCTGGCCGACATCGCCCAGTTCTTGTTCATGACCTCGCTGTTCGCCGCGCTGCTCGCGTTCCACAACGCGGTCTGGCGATACACCTTCGCGATCAGCCGGGAACGGGTACTGCCCGCCTTGTTGAGCCAGACCGGCGCCAACAGCGTGCCCAAGGCCGCCTCCCTGGCCCAGAGCCTGACCGGCCTGGCCGTCATCGTGCTCTACGCCCTCGGCGGCTGGGCGCCGATGACCGACCTGTTCTTCTGGCTCGGCACCACCGGCGGATTCGGCATCTTGATCCTGCTCGCGCTGACATCGGCCGCGGTCATCCGGTTCTTCCGCACCGGCCCCGGAGCCGGAACAGCAGAAACCGTGTGGACACGGATGGCCGCGCCCGCAGTGTCGGCGATCTGCCTGGCGGTCATCGTGGTCCTCGCCGTCATGCACTACGCCACCTTGCTCGGCGTCGCACCCGGCAGCCCGGCCGCCTGGCTACTCCCAGCCAGCTTCGCCGTAGTTGCCATAGCCGGCCTGGGCTGGGCCGCGGTGCTGCGATCCCGCCGCCCGGACATCTACGCCAGCATCGGGCTCGGCCCGGCCGCCATCACCAGCCAGCTCACCCCGGCCCGGGCAGCCCGGCCATGACCACCTTCCCCCAGCACGCCGGTCACCGCGTCGAGCGGGCAGAAACAGGTGACCTTGAGGTCCTCGCCCACGTGATCGCCAGCGCCTTCTTCGACCTGGCGGTCTCGCAGTGGCTGATCCCCAGCCCGCACGCCCGCCGGGCAATCTTGCCCAGCTACTTCGCCATGCATGTCGAGCAAGCCCTGTCTGACGGCCTGGTGGTGACGACCCCCGCCCGCGACGCGGCGGCACTGTGGCGATCTGTCGCAGCGGACGGCCCAGCACCCCCGGCCCGGGAGTACCACCACCGGCTTGCCGCACTCACCGGGCCGCACCTGGCCCAGTTCCAGGCCCTAGACCAGGCCTTCGACCGGCATCATCCAGCCGGCGTCACCCACGAGCACCTGATGATCCTGGCCGTGCGTCCGGACCGGCAGCGCCTGGGTATCGGCACGGCCCTGCTGAACGCCCGCCACGCCGTCCTCGACCGGGACTGGATACCCGCCTATCTCGAAGCCTCCGATCCCGCCACCCGCGACATGTACCTCACCTGCGGCTATGCCGACTACGGCACGTCAATCCAGCTCCCGGACGGCCCATCAATGTACCCCATGTGGCGGCACCCGCACCGAAACGCGGAAACTGCGCATTGGGGCATATGAAGCTTCCCGGCATAGTTCGGCTCCGACACGATCGCCACATAACCGATGACATCGTTACCGTGCGCGGCGGTCAGGCTCGCGCCGTCGGGCGCTGCGTGACCGGCCAGAGACTCCGCGCCTCGGCCGCACCGTCACTGACCGACTTGGTGAGAAACCGGACAGCCGACTCGACGTCCTGTCTGGCGTCGCCGGCCCCTGGTCAGGGTCGCAGCGGTCGGTAGGTGGCCGGGAGGCATCAAGACCAGACAGAGGAGATCTCGACTCACGCTGCTCAATCAAGGGTCGTTGATGACCTCGGCAATCTGCCTGGCGATGTCTTCGATGCTGTACTCACTGGTGTTCATGGCCACCTTGTCGGCAAGCGAGGGGCTGTAGGCCATGACCTTGTCGGCAGTCAGGTTGTGCCAGATCGGCAGCAGTGACTGTTCTCCGGCCACGGTGCGCGTCACCAAGCCGTCGAGTTCGTGATTGGTCCATCCTTTGCGGAAGAATGAGTCGGAAAAGATCGCGACGCCGAACCGGCTGGAACGGATGCCGTCGTCGATCTTGCGGCGAAGGCTGTGGCCGATCCGCAGCTGGGCCTCGTCGAGCCAGACGGTGACGCCGAGCTTGGTGAGCGCGTCACGGAGAGGGCGGGCGACGGCGTCCTTGTCCTCGCTGGCATGGCTGATGAAGACGTCCCAGGTCTGCCCGCCCATCAGATCGCCTTCGGGCTCTTGGGGCTCTGCTCGGACTGCGACGTTGGAGGCCGGGTTGGCTTGCGCGGATCGCGCTTCGGGGAGGAAGCCGCGAGGCGGTGGTTGTACGGCGACGCTGGCCGAGATGCGCCCGGCATAGCCGCCAAGGTCGATGGCTACCACCCAATGGTCGTTCGACGGGACAGTGATGCGAAAGGGCGACTGTGTGACCCGCCCGCCGTGGTATCGGTAGCGTCTCCCGGCTTTGTAGTTGTTGTACTCGCTGAGGGGCATCAACTGGACGTTGGCCTGGTTCTTCAGGGTCACCACGACCGTCGAACCTTTCTTGACGTTGCCTAGGTCGTAGCGCAGATGCTCCATGGTGCCTTCTCGTCCACTTCTAGTCCTCGCGAGCCCGCGACCGGTCGCGGGCGGCCCGCTGGGCTTGTTTGCGCACGTCAGCGTGGTGGATCTCGCCCCGGAGGAGTTCCCTCCGTGATGGATCTCCTTCGCTGAGCCAGGCGTCGAATACCTTGGCTTCGGCATCGATGACGGACTCGTCGGCCTGCTCTGCCTCAGTCAGCACATCCTCAATCCAGTCCCACTGCAATACTCCCTCGGCAAGGACGGCCGCAGACTCGCGCCGGAGCAACTCAAGGGGCATCTCGACCCTGGTGTAATGCTTGATGAGGCGCTGCTGGAGAACGTAGATGCCTTGGTGGGATAGCGTGGCGATTCGCCGCGCCCGCGTGAGCAGCTCAGCCGGGGCGGCAGTGACGTCGACGAGCTTCGTGGCGAAGTGCTTCTCGTCGATGAGTTCCGGAAGCGGCATGACCCGCAGGTTGCCGTCCCACCCACGCTGACCGACTACCACTGGGTGTGGTTCGACTGGGGCGACCGTGATACGGGGGGTCAGGTTCGCGCCTATTCTCATCGCGCAGGGATGGTTGATGATCTGAACCATCATCGGCTGGTCACCGAAACCGGGCAGGACGATGCCGTCGAACACGTCTCCCTGTAGGAGGGGACGAGCCCAGCTGACGTTTCCGCGCTCGTCGTAGAGCGATTCCGATTCGATGTGGTCCATGGCCTTCTGGCGCTACTCGTTTCGCAGTCGGATGGAACGCTGGCCGTCGGTGTCGACGAACACTTCGAAGTCGCTGCGGTTGGTTCGCCAGTTTGGCTTCACCTGGTCGAGCACTTGCGTCACCGTCTGGCGTTGTTCAGCAAGGTCGATCAGCCTCAGGACATGCCCTTCGAGGTACAGATCCAGGGGGCGGATGAAGTAGCCGGAGTCCAGGGGCAGATCCATCTCCATCCAGGCCGCAGGGTCTTGGACAAGTCCCTTTTCTTCGAGCACGTCGAGCAGGGCCGCGATCCGAGCCAGCTTTGAGCGGCTTTCCGGGCTGGCGTCCCCGCCCTTTCGCCACTTTCGGATTGCCGAGATACTTACGCCGACCACCTCCGCGATGTCGGACCAACCCATGCCTCGTTCACCTGCGAGTTCTTCGAGCAGGCCGGAGACGGACTTCTTGGTCTTCTCGAAGGTACGGTCGGTCAGATCGAGTTCGCGTGCTTCGCCGTGCATCTCCTGTACCTCGCCGCCGAGCATTTCTACCTTGGTGCGCAGGTAGTCGGCGCGAAGAGACAACGCTCGGGTTGAGTCGGGCGGCAGCGGGGCGTAGTCAGAGACCCCTCCTGCTGAGGCTCCTGTGGGTTCGCCGCCTGTGGTGACTGTCATGACCGTGTTCCTCGGAAAAGCGTGCGGGCTTCATCGCTTATGGAGCGCTGGAAGGCTGTGCCGCATGGTACGTGGACGGCGGTGAGGTTCTCGCGGACTATCACAGAACTCAGTGAGACGGCCTGACCGTCGGTGAAATCGTGAAAGCCGTCGAAGTCGAGGACAAAGAAGGGCCCTGATTCGATGGCGGGGCGCTTAAGAAACTGAGGAACGACTATGGGTCCTTGGTTCAGCGCCGCGTACCGGAAGTTGAGCCCTTTCCCTCCACCCAGGTCGTATGTGCTGGCGCTTTGGGTCATCGTTGCTGGAACGTTGTCAGGTCCGATCGCGAGCTGATCGATGAGACGATGGTCGATCCATTTGCTCCACTGGCGGACGTCGGTGATCGGTTCCGGCACCCGCACCTCGTCGATGTAGCGAAGCCCGACTCTTCGCATAGCCGACCGCACCTTCGCCGCGATGAGGGCATCGCAAGCCGCGGTGACTGCTTCGAGGAGGCCATCGAAGTTGGTGTAGGCGGTCGTCTCATAGGTGAGTGACCCCGACATGATGGTGAGCGTCTCGGTACTCGTAGCGTTCTTGAGCACCACGCCGATTCGCTGCTGAATCTGGGGCGGCGCAGCCGGTGTGAGGTTGAAGCCCGTCTGCTGGAGCGCCTCGGCGAACGGGAACCGGTCTTCCAAGGCGATGGCCACTTCATCCTTGGTCTGCTGTTGCCTCAGGCGGGCGGCGTCGGTGAAGCGGATCTCGGCGGTGACCAAGGCCAGCGGCGCATCCGGGAAGACCTCGCGGTTGGGGTACATGATCGGCAAAGCTACCCTCCTCACGCTCAATGTTACCAAGACTCGCACCAAAACTGTTACCTAAACCCGTACCCTGCGGAACATCTGGGTTGCAGTCCCTCGGATCTAGCGCTCATGACGAACTGGATCAACGAGACTCAGGCAAGGCCTGCAGCCTCGCAGGAGCCGGGCCCCGCGATCTGCCTGTCACCTATCAGCCGGTTGCTGCTGCGTGTCAGCGGACGTGACGCACACCAGTTACCGACCCTGCGGGGGCAAGGTCCCGGTACGCTGATGCTGCCGGGCGCCCGGTTCGGCTGACGCCCCGTCCTAGTAACGATTTGCTTCTGGATGTCCCCGACGCCCTCCTTCTGCAGGAACCGCGAGAAGTACGCCCCCTCGGAGACGTCCTGCGCGACATAGCAGGAAGGCCCAGCCATGACCAGTAGCCAGACCGCCGCCATGGCCGGGACGGTCCCCGCCCCCCGGGCCGCCCCGAATGGCCGCCCCGCCGCGCTGCCCGGCAGCCTGTTCCACTGGGCGCCACGCCCGGCGAGCACCTGGGCCTGACGGGCACGAACTTCGTGATCGCCTCGGCCGCCGCCGACAGCGTCACCTTGTGCCTGTTCGATAAGGCTGGTGCGTGCGTCGCCAGTCGGTTCTTCAGCCGGGGATAGTGGATGATGCCGGTGTACGACAGGCACATCGGCTCCATCACGTAGACCTTCCAGGTCCTGCCGTGCTGTTCGAGCCGCTCGAAGATCGTCTCGGCGTCGTTTTCCGTGAACCACTTCCGCGCCGGGAGGTTGACGACCAGGCCTGACGATGTGCCCGCCGTCCAGAACGACCTGTTCATGAACGTCTGCGAGGGCACTTCGCTGAACCAGTGGTCGAACACCCCGAACTCCCGGGCGATGCCGCTCAGCACCGGCAGCTGGGCCGGGGTATACCCGGTCATGATCTGGGCGTACTCCTCATAGGCCGGCTGCCGCCCGACCTCGCCGGTGAACGTGCTGATGTAGTCGGTGACGAACCCGTCCATGGCCGGCGCCGCGCCGGGCGGCGGCGCGTTCCACGGCTTGGTCACGCCCTCGCCGATCTTGCCCCGGTTGTGGTTGTTGATCGTGCCGAACAGCTGGATGTTGACGTGATACCACTCCTCACCCGAGTCCGGGTTGGGTGAGTCCAGGCCGGCCGAGACGCCGTAGGGCACCACCTTGCGGCCGGCGCCGGGCTCGGCCCATCCGGGGATCGGGTTGCTCAGCTCCTTCCCGATGACGCCCTCGAAAGTCTTGCCATCCCCGGGCCGTACAGGCGGCCCAGCACGTTGTCCAGAGACCGGTTCTCGAACAGCACCACCACCACATGGTCCAGCGCGTTAGCTCGGGTAGCTGGATCGGGCATGGCAGTCTCCACTCGTCTGAGGACGTTACCGGTGTCTCCAGCTGCGCAGGCCCTGCCGGGGAGCGGACTGCTCCCACCGGACCATGCGGGCCGTCAGCAGGAACCCGCCGTTGTCCCTGGATCGTGCTGTTTTCTCGGTCAATGCCAGGATGCGCGCTGGCGTCATGTCCGCGCGTCACCCCATCGGGATGAAGCGTCTGCCGAGTTCGTTCCGCTACGTTGAATGAATGACCGATGTCCTGGCTAGCTGGAATGATGGCGCCGCGAGGCAGGCGGTCGTGGGGTTTGTCGAGCGGACGGTGTCAGATGGTGTGCCGGTCGAGGAACGGGTGGCGGTCTTCGACAATGACGGCACGCTGTGGTGCGAGAAGCCGATGCCGATCCAGTTTGACTTCATTCTCCGCCGGCTATCTGAGATGGCGCAGGCCGACCCCGGGTTGCGTGGCCGTCAGCCCTGGAAGGCGGCGTACGAACGCGACTACGGCTGGTTCGGGACGGTAATCAACGAGCACTACGCGGGCAACGACGCCGACGTGGGGACACTCATGGCCGGGATCCTTGCCGCCTACAAGGGGATCAGCGTCGAGGACTTCGAGGCAAAGTCAGGCGCCTTCTTGCGCACTGCGCAGCATCCGACCCTCGGCCGCGGGTACCTCGAGTGCGTTTATGCCCCGATGGTCGAGCTGCTCGGCTACCTGGCAGCGAATGGGTTCACGAACTGCATCGTGTCCGGTGGCGGGCGTGACTTCATGCGGCCGATCAGCCAGGAGGTGTACGGGATTCCCCGTGACCGGGTGATCGGGAGCACAGTCACGTTCCAGTACACCAGCGACGACCATGGCGGCACCATCACGCACAAGGCCGAGGCCGACGTTCTCGATGATGGCCCGCAAAAACCGATCCGGATCTGGAGCCACGCCGGCCGGCGGCCGCTACTTGCCGGCGGCAACTCCAACGGCGACATCCCGATGCTCGATTACACCCAGCATCCCGGTAAGCCGTCCCTGCGCCTGCTCCTCCGCCACGACGACGGCCAGCGCGAGTTCGCCTACACCAGCGGCGCCGAACAGGCACTGGAGCGGGCTGGCAAGAGCGGCTGGACGATCGTCAGCATCAAGGACGACTGGGCCACCGTCTTCTGACATACGACGCCCTGCCGATGTAGATGAATACCGCTTCGGGCTACGCCCATCGACGGGCTTCACCCCTACGCGAAGGAGGCAGTGCGGTGCCAGCTGACCCAGACACCCCACGCGGACGCCGAGTCCTCAGCAAGGACCGGATGGAAGGATTCAGCGACGGCGTATACGGATTCGCCGCCACGCTGCTCGTACTGGACATTACGATTCACCCGCCGGGCACGGCCCTGCAGCGGGTGCTGCACGCCTGGCCTGGCTACCTGGCCTACCTCGTCAGCTTCCTGACCATCGGCGTCTCGTGGCTCCTGCACACCGCTTTGACCGACCACCTCGCCGAGGTCGATCAGCTGTTCCTGCGCCTTAACCTGCTCGTCCTGCTCGTGGTGGTCTTCCTGCCGTTCCCGACCGGGCTGGTCGCCGAATACCTGCACAAAACCGGCTACGAACGGGTGTATGTCACCCTGTACGGGCTCACGCTGCTGGCCATCAGCTTGCTGGGGTCCGCCCTGGACGCCTACGCACGGCACGAGCATCTCTACTCGCCGGCCGGAGAGGGCGAGGAGCTGCACAGGACGCAACGGAAATTCCTGCCCGCCGTCATCGGGTACATGATCGCGATCCTGATCGGGCTCCTCCTGCCGGTGGCGGCGGTGGCGCTGTACTTCGGTCTCGCGGTGTACCTGGTGGTGCCGTTCCGGGAGGCCGCACGGGTACTGATCCGGCGACACAGCTCCCGCCAGTGAACCCCGCCTCGGCCCCCGGTCAGCGGCATTTCACCTGTTCGGGGTGAACCGCTCCGCCCGTGGGCCGGCTTTACTTTCAATGCGAGCCGGGCTTTCGGGGCGATGCCGCCGGTGAGAGTCCGCGGGAGGCATGCATGGCAGGCAAGGGCGATGACGTGGCCGCGCAGGGCGAAGGCCGGCCGACCCGCGGCCGGCGCTGGCTGGCCAGGCTCGCGTTCGCGGCGGCCGCCGCGGCGGTGGTGGTGCTGCTGCTGTTCGGGGGGCTGAAAAGCATTGCCGCGCTACTGCTGGGCTTTGCGGGCCTGGCGGTCGGCCGCGCGGCGGCGTGGTTTTTCCTGGCTTACCGCGGCGTCGTGCGCTGGCTGGCGCTGGTGGTCCTGGTCGCCGCGCCGGTGTTCGTGATCGTGGTGTACATCGTTAACCGGCTGCTCTGGGAGGTCGCGCTCAGCGTCGTGCTCGCGGCGGCTGCGGCGGCCGCCGGGCGCGCGGCACTCAGCGGCGGCGCGCCGGCGGGTCCGCCCGAGTATGCGGCGGCGCGGCAGCGGCAGCCGTTCATAATCATGAACCCGAGGTCCGGTGGCGGCAAGGTCGGCAAGTTCGGGCTGAAGGACAAGGCCGCCGCGCTCGGCGCCGAGGTGTCCCTGCTGGAAGGCCCGGAAACGGTTGACGTGGCCGCGCTGGCACGCCACGCGGCGGACCGGGGCGCCGACCTGCTCGGGGTGGCCGGCGGTGACGGGACCCAGGCCCTGGTCGCGGGGGTCGCCGCCGGGCGGGACATCCCGATGCTGGTGATCTCGGCCGGTACCCGCAACCATTTCGCCCTCGATCTCGGGCTGGACCGTGACGACCCTGCCCGCTGCCTGGATGCCCTCACCGACGGCGTCGAGCTGCGCATCGACCTGGGCCTGATCGGCGACCGCGCGTTCGTCAACAACGCCTCCTTCGGCGTCTACGCCGAGGTGGTGGAGAACCCCGCCTACCGCGACGACAAGGCCGGCACCGTGCTGCAGATGCTCCCGGACATGCTGAGCGGTCACCAGGGAGCGCACCTGATAGTCCGGGCCGACGGGCGGGTGATCCTCGAGGGGCCGCAAGCGGTGCTGGTCAGCAACAACCCGTATGAGGCCGGCGACATCGCCGGGCTGGACCGGCGCGCGCGGCTCGACCAGGGCGTGCTCGGCGTCATCGGCGTCAAGGTCGACAACGCCGCCCAGGCGGCCGGCCTGCTGAACCGGGCAGCACGCTCGCGCGAACTCACCGCGCTGACCGCGCACGAGGTCGTCATCGACTCCAGCGAACCCCAGATCCCGGTCGGGATCGACGGCGAATCGGTGCTGATGCCCACCCCGGTGCGCTGCACGATCCGCCCGCTGGCGCTGCGGGTACAGGTCCCGCGCAGCCGGCCCGGCGTCCCGGTGCCACGGCCGCAACTGGACTGGGCACGGCTGCGCCGCCTGGCGTTCACGTCCGGGCCGGCCGCGGGCGGCCCCCCGCCGCACGACCAGTCACGTCAAAATCGCGATAATTTGATGAGGCGCCCGCCGGGCGGGTCTTCCGTGGCCCGGGCGGCTGGGTGCCACGCCCGTACGTCCGGATGATCTTGTGCACGTGGTGGCCGACCGCCAAGGCTGTTCGTGCCGGATGATTGCTGATTGCTCTAGCCGGCGGGTGGTAATGCGGGAACGTCGCGCGGCGGGCCGGTTTCGGCGCCGGTTCGGCCTGGTCCTGTCCCGTCATCGGTGGCCTGGCCGGCGGCGGTCCATTCAGCGCCGGTCATCTGGCGGAAGGCGGCGACGGCGGATTCGACGGTCGGGAAGAAGTGGTGGGGGTCGATCGTGCGGGTCAGCCCGTAGCGTTCGATCTTGTCCCGGACCGGCCCTTTGAGTTCGGCGAATACCAGGCTGGTGCCCTGGGCGTTCAGCGCCTCGTCCAGGTCCTCCAGGATGTCGGAAGCGGTGGTGTCCACGTCGGTCACCGGCTCGGCGGCGATCATGATCCAGGTGGGCTTGGGCTCGGCGCTGGCCAGCTTCCTGACCTCGTCGCGGAACGTGGTGGCGTTGGCGAAGAACAGCGGGGCGTCGAACCGGTAGATCACCAGGCCGGGCAGGTGCTGCGCGTCGGGGTATGTGTGCACGTCGTGGTAGCCTTCCAGGCCCTTCACCTGCCCGAGTTCGGTGTCGTAGGGCCACCAGGCTCGCCGGAAGACGTTGAGGATGGACAGGGCCACGGCGATCGCGATCCCGGGCAGCACCCCGAGCAGGGCGACGCCACCGAACGCCGCGATCGACAGCCCGAACTCGGCTTTGCGTTGTTTCCAGAGCCGTACCGTGCCGGGAATGTCGGCCAGGGACAGCGAGGCGGTGATCACCACGGCGGCCAGCGCCGGGTTGGGCAGGTTCCGGAACAGGCCCGGGATCAGCACGATCATCACGATGATCAGGGCCGCGCCGGTGACCCCGGTGAGCTGGGTCTTCGCACCTGACCGTTCGGCCACCGCGGTCCGTGACCCGCTGGTGCTGACCGGGAACCCCTGGAACAAGCCGGCGGCCAGGTTGGCCGCGCCGATCCCGATCATCTCGCCGTTGCCGCGGATCTCCTGCCCGGTGCGGGCGGCGAACGCCGACGCGGTGGAAATGGTGTCGGCCAGCGACACCAGGGCGATCCCCGCCGCCCCGGCGAACAGGGGCCCGAGGTCGGCCAGGTGGACGTGCGGGATGGTGAGCGGCGGGAACCCTTTGGGCAGCGTCCCGACCAGGCTGACGCCGTGATCGGCCAGGCTGAAGACCGTGGTCGAGATGATCGCGAGCACGACCATGATGAGCACGGCCGGGAGTTTCGGCAGCCACCGCTGGAGCACCAGGATCAGCGCGATCCCGGCGATCCCGACCGCGGCCGCGGCGGCCACCGCCTTGCCGTGGGCCAGGCCCTTGACGAACCCGGTGAGCTCGCCGAGGAAGCTGTCGGCGTCGACCTTGAACCCGAACAGCTTGGGCAGCTGGCCGACCAGGATGGTCAGCGCCAGGCCGTTCATGTACCCGATCATCGTCGGCTTGGAGATCAGCTGGGCGATGAAGCCGAGCCTGGCCACCGCTCCCACGATCATTATCGCCGCGACGATGAGCGCGAGCATCGAGGCCAGCGCGATGGCCCGCTTCGGGTCGCCGTCGGCGCCGGCCAGCGGCAGGATGGTCGCCGCGATCATCGGCCCCAGCGAGGAATCCGGGCCCAGCACCAGGATCCGGGACGGGCCGAACACCGCGTAGCCGAGCAGGCACATGATCGACGTATACAAGCCTGTGATCGGCGGCAGGCCCGCCAGCTCCGCATAGGCCATACCCTGCGGGACCAGCAGCGTGGTGAGCACGATCCCCGCGACAACATCCTTGGCCAGCCACTCGCGCCGGTAGGACCTGACCGTCCGCAGCCCAGGTACCAAGCGGAGCATGGACACCAGACCCCGGGCGTGCTCAGACACACCTGCAATCATTCTCCCGGGCACATCCGGCGCCTCACCTCACCTGGGTGAAAGCCCACCCGCCACAGCGCACCACGTTCTCGGGGCGTCAGCTCGTAGCGGGCTTCGGGTATCCGCCTGCAGGTTCCCGGCGATCAGGTTGCCGACGTCATGATCCGGGTTGAAAGCCTCGATGAGTGCGTAGCTGATGAAAATCAGGGGAATCACCGCGGCAAAGAGGTTTATCGCGATCACGAGGGCAAGGTGCTTGCCGTCAATCTTGTTGAACCGCCGGATGGATTCGAGCGGGAACGCCATCCATGGGCGCCGCTCAAGCTTCTCCTGATACTGCCTTGCGCGCGTGATCCACTTCGAAAACGTCCCGGTGCGATCGTCGCCCTGTTCGTTCACCCTCGCCTCCCCTGGCTCGAAGCCGCCGGGTGCCGGGCCGGCCGCGGCCGCTGGTGAGCGCGGCGGTCAGTTCCCGTCATCCGGCGTACGGCGTGACATGCCGATACCCTGGCGGTCAGGGACGAGGGCGGCGGCACGCTGGGTGCGGGGAATGGCGGATGCGACCGCGTCGTCGAGCAGGGTGCTCTGCCCGGCGAGGGGCGGATGTCTTTTTTCCGGGAGATCGGCGATCAGGGCATCGAGCAGGGCCCGGAGCCGCCGGGCGACCTGGTACTGCCCCGCGCCGAAGGCACGGATCTCGTCCAGGGCCAGCTCGACGAGATCCTCCCAGGCCGGCGTCGGGTACACGAGTCTGACTGCCCCGTGTTTGTCGGTGACGGTGCCGGTGGACAGGTGCTTCGAGGCGGCGTACCGCAGGAGATCCTCCAGACGGTCCAGTGACTGCACGGCGGTGGTGGGGTCGTTGACCGCCGGGGACAGCGCCTTGATCGCGACATCGACCAGCATTCGGATCGCGAAGGCCGGATCATCGTCGATTGTCCGCTCGTCGCCGAGCACGACAGCACGCCGCAGCCGCCGCCCGGGCAGTTCGCGCGATCCGTAGACGTTGAGGAGCGCCCCGCCGGGCGGGACGTGATCTCCGATGGCCGGCACGAGCTGGATGACGGCGTCGTACCTCACGGCGAGGTCCGCGATCCCGGTCCGGTCCAGCGCCACCACGACCTGGCCCACAGCGCCTGCCGAAACCGTCTGGACCGGCGTGAGCCCGTTCAGCGAACGCATCGTCTTCTGGGCGGTGGCAGCGTCGGAGGCACTGGCCGGGTAGACGGCGTCGAACACCTTGCGGGCCTGGCCGTCGAGGACCTGAACGACGTGTGCCACCCGCAGGTCGTTGGATGTGCGGTCGATGAGCAACAGGAACATCAGGATGCTCAGCAGTGTCAGGAGCAGGGCGGCGATCAGTGTCCTGGACGGCACGAATGTCGCGGTCTCGCGGCCCACCTGAGCGGTGGAGACGAGCGCGAACAGGAACGTGGCGCTGAAGGTGCTGAGCGCGAAAATCAGCGTCCGGTCACGGCGGAACCAGGCCACGAACCGGGCCGAGAACTCGCTGGTGCCGAACTGGACCAGCAGCAAGACGACCGAGGTGACGAAACCCGTGAACGCGATCATGCCGCTGCCCAGCGCGGACAGCGCTGAGGTGGCACTGGAGGCGTTGAACGACCGGGTCAGCACGATCGGGTCCGCCTGGTCCCAGCGCACCAGGCCCACGCTCAGACCCAGCGCCACGAGCACGTAGACCGCGGGAACGAACCACAGGCTGTCCCACACCCGGCCGGCGGCCCGGCGCACGCGGATGCGCCTGGTCCAGCCGGCGAACGTGCGCATCGCCTGATGGTTAGCGGCGGCCGGGGTCCGCCCGGCACCCGCCCGGTCCGCGGCGGGCCGACCGGCGCTCACTGCGCGGTCGCCGCGGCCGCGGCGACCGCGTTGAGCTCGACCACCGCACCCTTGCTCCGCCCGGAAGTCTCGTTCATCTTGCGGATCCCTTATCCTGTTGTTCCGCGGTCCCGTTGCTCGCCGTGACAGCGGCGTGCACGCTGTCGTAGATGTGGTCCTCCCCGATCTCGGCCAGCACGCCGTCTCGCGCCAGTGTCTGCCGGGCATCGGCGTGCAGTCGTGCGATGAGGATCTGGACGTCGTACCGGCTGGCGTAGCGTTTCAGGCCGCGGATCGATTCGGCTCCGGAGGCGTCGGTGTAGAAGACCTCCTCAAAGTCGATCACCATCGTCCTGGGCAGGGGCCCTTTGGCGGCGGTGTCGATGAGAATCTGCTGGCCGGAGGCCTTGAACGCACCCGCGTTGGAGAAAATCAGCGGGGCGTCGAAGCGGTAGAGCATGACCCCGGGCACCTCCCGGGCGCCGGGGTTGCCCTGCCCCTGTTTGATTCCGGACATCCAGCGCAGGGCCTCGAAGTCGCCGGTTTTCTCATCCCGCCCGAGCTCGGCCCGGCCGGGGAAGCTCGCCCGGTAGATCAGGTAGATGACCGACAGGATGACCCCGAAGATCATCGCCGGAAGCAGATCGGTGGCCAGCACCGCGATCCCGGTGGCGATCCCCAGCGCAAAGTCGACCAGGTCGTCGCGGCGGAGCTTCATCACCTTCTGCGGGCTGGCCGAACCCCACATGGCATTGATCACCACGGCGGCGAGCACGGCCTCAGGAAGCCATTGGAACAGCGGGGCGAACAGCAGCAGCGTCAGCAGGACGAAGACCGCCAGGAAGACATTCGCCATCTGTGACCTGGCTCCGGCCGTCATCGCCGCCGACGACTTGGACAAGCTGCCGGCCACGGGCATCCCGCCCAGCAGGCCGGCGCCGATCGAACCGACGCCGAACGCCCTGAACTCCTGGTTGGAGTCGAGCCCGTCGTGCGTCTTGCTGGCGATGGCCGATTCTGCTCCCCATCCCTCGGAGAACCCTACCAGGGCGATGACACAGGCACCGAGCAGCAGCGTCGCCCACGTCGACGTCGACAGCCCCGTCGGCGCCGCGAATGACGGCAGGCCCTTCGGGATCTTCTTCACCAGTTCGATGTCCGGGCCCGCGGCCGCCACGTAGACCGAAGCCAGGACCACGGCCGTCAGGGCGGCCGGGACGGCCTTCAGGTAGCGCTGCAGGGCGAAGATCACCGCGAGGGCCAGCAACCCCACGACCGTTGAGGTCCAGTTCCAGCTACTGACATGGGACAGCACCGACCACAACTTCTGGAACGTGTTACCCGAACTCTCCGTGAAGCCGGTGAGATGGCCCAGCTGCCCGACGATGATCTGGATGGCCATGCCCGTGATGAAGCCGGCCATGACGGCCTTGGACATGAAGTTGACGATCCAGCCCAGTTTCACCAGGCCGCCGACCAGGAACACGACGCCTGTGGCGATGGCTAGCGCCGCTGCGAGGGTCAGGGACACGGACGGGCTGTGGGGGTGCAACCCGGTGATGACGTTGGCCGTGACCGCCGCCACCGACCCTGCGGCGGCGTAGACCAGCAGCCGCGAGCCTCCGAACAGAGCGTAGCCGAACAGGGCCAGCGGAGCGGCATACAGGCCGATCTGGGCAGGCAGCCCGGCCACCGAGGAGTACCCCATCGACTCCGGAATCAGCAGCGCGGCCACGCTGATGGCCGCGATCAGGTCGGGGGTGAGCGATGACCCCCAGTCGTACTTCGGCAGCCAGGCGGCGATCGGGAACCACCGCTCGAGCTTGCTGGGCCCCGTAGGCCGGTCCGCGACCTGATCAGCCATCCCAGTGCCTTTCTGTTCATCCGGCCGGTAGGGCGCCGTGGCAGTGCTTCCACTTGCGGCCGCCCCCGCAGGGGCAGGGGTCATTGCGGCCGCGCCGGGAGTCCTGCGCCGCGTAGATCGCCATCAGCTCAGCGGGCGCCTTGCCGGCGCGCAGCAGCGCGCACATGGTGTCCATGGGCTTGGCGATGTGGCGGAAGAACGCCTGGTAGCCGGGGCAGAGGTAGTGCTGGCCGGGTTCGCCGTAGGGGGAGGTGGCGAAGCGGTCTTTGGGGCAGCCGCCGTTGCAGGCGAACCGGATGTCGCAGTCGCGGCAGTACCGGGTGAGGGTATCGTGCTTGTCCTGCCCGAACTTGCGCTGGGCGGGTGAGGCGATCAGCTCCAGCATATGCTTGTCCTTGATGTTGCCCAGCAGGTAGCCGGGCTCGACGTAGTGGTCGCAGGAGTACAGGTCACCGGTGTGCTCCAGGGCGAGCTGGCTGCCGCAGGTCCTGGCGTGCACGCACATCCCGCCGCCCTGGCCGTACCAGTTGGCCAGCGCGGTGTCGAACATCTGCACGTACACGGTGCCGATGTCGCGCCGCACCCACTCCTCGAACACCTCGATCAGGAACCGGCCGTACTGGGCCGGCCCGACCGACCGGTGGGTGACCAGGTTCCCCTCCTGGAGGTACAGCGGGCGGCCCTTCACCCGGCCGCCCCACCCGGCGTCGGCGGCCGGCAGCGTCGCCTCGGTGGCGCGCTCGATGATCGGGATGAACTGGATGAAGCCCGCGCCCAGTTCATCGCGCAAGAACGTGTACACCGCGCGGCCGCGGTCCCCGTTGACCGCGTGGATGGTGGTCAGCACGTTCCAGTCCACGCCGTGGCGCTTGAGCACCTCCAGGCCCTTCATCACCCGGCCGAAGGTGGGCTTGCCGCCCTTGTCCACCCGGTACGCGTCGTGCATCTGCGCCGGGCCGTCGATCGAGATCCCGACCAGGAACTCATTGGCCCTCAGGAACTGTCCCCACTCGTCGTCCAGCAGGGTGCCGTTCGTCTGAATAGTGTTCAGGATCCGCTGGCCCGGCCGCGCGTAGGTGCGCTGCAGGTCGATGGCACGGCGGAAGAACTCCAGGCCCATCATCGTCGGCTCGCCGCCCTGCCAGGCCACGACCACCTCCGGGGCCCGCGCGTGGGCCTCCAGCAACTGGCGCAGGTAGGTCTCCTGCAGATCGGCGGCCATCCGAAACCGGGACCCCGGATACAGCATCTCCTTGGACAAGAAGAAGCAGTACTCACAGTCCAGGTTGCACACCGCCCCGGTGGGCTTGGCCATCACATGAAACGCCAGCGGAGCCCCCGGCACGGTCAGCACCGGGCCGACGCTCTCAGCGGACAGGCCAGGTACCTGCCTGGCGACGCTGGGGCTTGCGGCCTTCACGGGTCAAACACCACCTTGAAGTCGTCGTACATGCTCACCACCGACCTCGGTTCCTCCGGGGGCGCGGGCGCTGCCCGCGCCCCCCGCTGTTGTTGGTCAGTCGCGTGCGAACGCGGCCTGGACTTCCTTTTCGCGGTCGACCCACGGGTCACCGGAGACGTTGACGATGACCTTGTGGATCGTGCCGCCGGTGAACGCCCACGGCGCGTCGCCGGGGTAGTCGGCGGTGACCGGCTCGCCCCGGTCCATGCCGACGTTGAGGCCTTCGCCGGCCAGGGAGAACTTGCCGGGCTGGGTCTTGATCTTCGCCTCGCCGACCTTCTCCGTGTCGATGTACAGGCTGAGCAGGCCTTCGGTCGGCATCCCGGTGCCCGACTTCTCGAAGGAAGCCGAGAGCCGGCAGTCACCGGCCGGGATCGGCTTGCTCGATTCGACGTACTGGTCGAACTCGCCGACATAGTTGTAGTCGTACTTGAGCTTGCCGTCCTTGACGTACAGGGCGTGGCCGCCGAACCGGCACCCGTGCGCGAACAGCACCCCCCCGGCCTTCGCCGAGTCGATCGTGACATCGGCCGAGATCGAGTAGGAGCGGTTGCGGATGTTCACCGCGACCGACTCCGGCACCTCTTCGCAGCCCGGGTAGTAGACGTACTGGTCGCGCGCCTTGGCGAGCTGCGGCCGCTCCGCCGTGAGGATCTCCAGCGCGGTCCGGGACTCCAGCGGCAGGGCGTTGTACTTGCCCGCCTCCGACCACCACAGAGCCTTCAGCTCCTCCAGCTTGTCCGGGTGCTGCGCGGCCAGGTCGTGG
>Ga0335075_10001026_pt1 | contig 47148 bp, 37 predicted proteins | sample Lox_Sample_24_FD_206723 | JGI IMG/M metagenome (GOLD analysis project Ga0335075, IMG submission 206723) | Soil microbial communities from Loxahatchee National Wildlife Refuge, Florida, United States - Lox_Sample_2.4 | ecosystem: Environmental > Terrestrial > Soil > Wetlands | place: USA... | reverse complement strand
TTGACCCGAATGGCGCTTAAATTAGGCTCTTAATTTTCGAGGTTTATTTTTCCAGTAGCGGTTACGATGTTGTGCATCTTTGAATTTGTGGCGCGGCTTTGTCAGATAGGCGCACGGGTTGGGGCGGCGTTTTACAGCTCGCGGTTCCCTGCGATTTGGTCGATCCGGGACTAAGTCGGCTGCGAGAATCCGGAGGAGATCGGCAATAAGTTGCTTTTGTTTTTTCCGGGAGCGCGCCTGAGCCAGAGCAGCGGCGAATTGGCGGGTGCTATCAACGGTTCCCTTGAAACTAATGCGTTGAATATCCACCTGATAGTCCTGGCTGGCTTGGAGCATCAGGCAGCGGATGAGGTTGTAGGCGATGAAGAACATCTCGAGTTCTTTGTGGATCATTTTGGGACTCTGACAACGAAGGACGTCCATGCCCATGGAGGTTTTCAAATCTCGAAACCACAGTTCAATTTGCCAGCGTCTGGCGTAGAGCAAAGCCAGTTGCTCGGCCGGGTAACTTTCCGGGTCCAGGAGCGTGGTGACCAATGTGACTGAGCGAGTCCGAAAACCGGGGCGGCGCAGGCTGTAGCGCAGAACCCGTACAGGCAGATCAGCCGGTATGCACTTCCACAGTCTCAGGGGAATATTCCGTCGTTCCCAATTTTTCGGCTTGCGCCAGAGGATTAGTCGGTCGTTTTTGCCCAAGCGTTTGCCGCGGCGCAGGTCGGCGTTGCGTGCGTGGTGCAACCGCATCAGCGCAGGGACGTTCTTGCGCCACAACAGTGCCAGCAAGGTGTAACAACTGAAGCCGCGATCTGCTAAAGCCAGATCACCCGCTTTGAAAGTATCCAGCAGGCGGTGCAGCAGGCTTAACTCGTGCTGGTGTTTATTGCCCCGGGCGTAGTCGAGCAACACTCCGGTGGAAGGCTGAAGATACCGACGATCTTCATGAAGGGAAAACCGCAGCCGGGCTTTTGCTCGGCCGATTGGGGGTAGGCGCCCTGATTTTTCGGAGTGTCGGGCATGCTCACCGCGGTTCCATCAATCACTTTAACGCGCAGGCCATTCCAGAGTTCACCGGCTTTGGCGGCGTGTGCCGCCACCGCACAGCGCAAGCGGCTGAGGATGTCCAAAGGGAGACGAGCACGAGCCAGACAATAATCGCCGGTATCGTCGCTGACTTTTCGGGAGCTAATGAGCGCAAAGAGCGACTGGATTTGGCGGACGACCTGGCGGCAGGGGCAATCGGGATTGAGCACCTGGTAGAGGAAACCGAAAAAGGTTCGGCGAACCGAGTAGATTTGCTCACGGCTATTGGGACCCTCGTCGGTCTGAGCTAAAAGCCAGGAGGGCAGGAGCGAGCCAAACAGGAGGTCCAGGTGTAGTAGGTTTTGCCGGCGCAATTGCTGGAGGCGCCGGCCCATTGGAGCCAGGCGCGGACGCCAGACCGGGAAGAAGGGGGCAGCAGGCATGGCAAGTATATATACTTGTCACGGCTTGACAGCCAGTCTAAAATAAAGCATGAGCAAGAAAGAAAAACTCGATTCCCTTCAGCATGAATACAAACGCCTCTCCGCCAGCCTGAGCTCTATCGGTTATATCTCCCAAGGCTCGGTTCTGGATCGCTCAACCCTGCACCCTCCCCGTTCGGGATACCAGTGGACCAGAAAGATTGCCAAAAAAACTATCACCGTCGCACTCAGCCCAGAACAGTTTCGCGGACTTAGCAAAGCCATTGAAAACCGCCGCAAGCTCGCAAAGACACTCACCAAAATGGAGAAGATATCTCGCTACATCCTCTTTAGTTCCCTTACCGATACCAGTCGACGTAGACCATTGGACAAGAATGTTTTACAAACTATTTAAGCGCCATTCGGGTCAACCCATAGCTTGGTCTTTTTCTTCTTCATTTTGGCGGATCGACCGGTATGGCGGCATTGAATTTTCTCCTTTCATCCATTTGTGCAACCGGGCATTGGCGCTCTTGGAGGCGCCCAAGTGGACCTGTTCGGCGATGTTTTTGAGCGAGAGCGTCGTTTCCTTGCGCAGCCGCGCCGCAATCGTCAGCTTCGCTGGATCGCTCTTGCGCCGACGGCTTAATTCATTTTTCCGCCAGCCCAACCGCCGCAGTTCCTCAGCGATAATCCGCTGGGCTTTGGCTTCCGCGCTCTCCCGCCGCAACTCTCCAGAATGATGATCTCCGAGTTTTCCTTCCATTTGCTTGAGCAGTCCTTAAGAAAACTAACCGGCCAAATCATCACGGTGGACGGCGGTTTGCATGGGCCATATGCGGCAATGGACTTGCCAGCCTCCAAATCAAAAAGTCCACCAGAAAAATCAATATATACATTGTCTAAGGAAGCTATGAGAGCGTAGATTCAGTTTCACAATGAAACTGGATTTAAATGGCGATTCTGCCGCTACGGCTCGCGAAAGGCGTGAAATCTTTTCGAAGTTAAGAAGGAAAAACCTTTTCTCGACCGAGAATAGCTCTTATGGCAAGACCAGCCCGCCATTACGGGTTGGACTTTTTGGCATCGGGCTGGATACCTACTGGCCGCAATTTAAAGAGCTGAAGAGCAGGCTTGAGGGTTATATACACATTGTGGAACAACGGCTGAATCGGCCCGATGTGAAAATGGTTAACCTTGGATTGGTGGATAATACATATAAAGCATTGGAGGCCGGGCATCGTTTTCGGCGCGAAGATGTTGATTTGATTTTTCTCTATGTCACCACCTATGCGCTTTCCTCCACCGTGTTGCCTGTGGCCCAACGCGCCAAAGTGCCAATTATCATTTTAAATCTTCAGCCGGCGGCGGCGATTGATTACAAAAATTTCAACCAAGTCGGTGACCGCACGACTATGACCGGGGAATGGCTGGCACATTGCAGCGCCTGTCCCGTTCCGGAAATTGCGAACGTCTTCAACCGGGCACGCATTCCCTTCCAACAAATCACCGGTGTGCTTCACGACGATCCGGCTTGCTGGGCGGAAGTGGATGCGTGGCTGGAGGCCGCGCGCGTGGCCAATGTCATGTTCCACAATCGCCTCGGCCTGATGGGACACCCCTATTGCGGAATGCTTGATGTCTATTCCGACCTTACTCAGCATTGCGCCGCCTTTGGCGGGCACATGGAGATCATTGAAGTGGAGGAGCTTGCCGCGCTGCGACGTGAAGTCACTGCCCGGCAAATCAAATCACGCGTGACTGAATTTAAACGCGTTTTTGATGTGCAACCCGATTGCGCGCCGGCAGAACTGGCGCGCGCAGCGCGGACTTCCCTGGCCCTGGATCGACTGGTGAAACTTCACGACCTGGGTTCACTCGCCTATTATTACATGGGCACCGGCAACGTGGAAAATGAAGACGCCATCAGTTCTATCATCCTGGGCAATTCACTTCTGACTGCGCGCGGCGTTCCCGTGGCCGGTGAATTCGAAGTCAAAAACGTCCAAGCGATGAAAATCCTCGATGCGTTCGGCGCAGGCGGCTCTTTCACCGAATATTACGCGATGGATTTCAACGATGACGTGGTCCTGATGGGCCACGATGGCCCCGGGCATATTAAAATCGCGGAGGGGAAGACGAAGGTTCGCCCGCTAAAGGTTTATCACGGCAAAGTGGGCCGGGGGTTATCGGTCGAAATGTCGGTGAAACACGGGCCGGTAACATTGCTCTCGGTCGTGCAAACGGTTGATGGAAAGCTGAAGCTGCTCGTGGCCGAGGGAGAATCCGTTCCCGGACCAATTCTGGAGATTGGCAATACGAACAGCCGTTACAAATTCAGCATCGGCGCGCGGAAATTCGTTGAGAACTGGAACGTCCAGGGGCCTGCGCACCATTGCGCGATTGGCGTCGGCTCTATGGCGAGCAAGATTGACAAGTTGGGCAAGTTGCTTGGGATTGAGGCGGTAAAAATTTGCTGATCTGCCAATCAAACGGAGAGTTCCATACGTGAGGGCGCTGTGGAATTTCAAAGCTGCGAATTTTTTGAATAGATGCCGCTGAAAAAGGTTTTTATCTATGCCGCTGGCTGCGGCTGCGAAACTGGCCCGCAGTGACATTGATCTTCTGGTGAAAAAGGCGTGAAAAATAATGTTCATCTTCGAAGCCCGTCTGCAAGGCAATTTCCTTAATGGAGAGATTCGTTTCCACCAGTAATTTACGGGCCTGGATTAATCGCAGTTCAAGCAAATATTTGTGCGGACTCAAGCCTGTATGGGCAGCGAACGTGCTGCGGAACGAGCTGTAGCTTAGGCCAACTTTTTCCGCTAAACTTTTCATGTCCAGATTCTGCGCGAATTCGCTATTGATCCGGGCGATAGCCAGTTCGATCGCATTTGGACTTTGCGCGTCTGCGGCGGATTGTGTCTGTTGTGCAGAGTAAAAAAGGCCGACCATATAGGTTGCCGCGCCGGCGAGGATTTGCTGGAGCGCCGGACAATTGCTGCGGACGAATTGCATGATTCGGCTAAAGGTCATGAGCGTGGCATCATGGGCGCTGATTTTGAGGATGGGATTTTTTGCCGAGATGAACCGGCAGCGCCGCCAGTGGCGCGCGGTCTCACCGTTAAAACCAATCCAGTGTTCACCCCAGCCGATTTCAGAATCAGGTGAATAACGATGCCAGATTCCAGGAAACAGCAAAAAAGCATGGCCGGGTTCAATCCGAATAGAGGGACCGGATTCGGACTCAAAGTTTCCCGCTCCGCTCGAAATATAGACAAACTGAAATTCATCCAGCACGCGGCCTTTCTGCCATTCAGCCGCGTAATTTTTCGGGTGGCCGCTGGGCGGGTAGGGCGAGCGCGGCGCGATATGCGATTCGCCGGCGGTGGTGGCGTAAAGGCCCCAGCTTTTATCACGATGGCTAATGGGAAAATAGCGGTAAAAAGTTGTCGTTTCAGATTTCATACGGCTAATAAATTTAATTTTTCGCACACACGTCAAGCCTTCATTTTGTCCACCAGATTTATCACTTTGTCCATTGTTGGTTTGGGCTGAGGATGAGAAAATTTGTCCATTAGCCCTATGAAGATTTAAAGCGCATAGCCAGCAACCGAACCAACATCAAAAGTCCAGCCTATGAAACTCCAGAAAACCTCCAGGATTAGAGTTATTCGCCTTCAACTTATAATTGTAATGAGTGTCATTCTCAGCCTAGTGGCGTCCATCAGCCGCGCCGGGCTGTCAGGCCCTTATACGAATGATTTTTACACGCTGCACCTGTGGCACCTGCAGGACACCAACGGCACCATTCAGTACGTTGCCACCAATGGTGTCTATTTTTATGATTCTCAGAGCAACAATCCGCTGGTCGTTCCGCTGCTGATAAGCAACACGCCAGGACCGACGCTCATCAACGGCCCCACCCCGCCCACTAACTGGACGACCCTGGCGGGGCAACCGGGACCGGGCATCTGGCTGGAGCAGTCTGAAGGAGCCCCCACCAACTACGGTTACGCCCTGTCTATTCAGAACACGCAATATACCGGCTTTTTTGCACCCTGGTACCAGGTCGGCAGCACGGGCCCCTGGCCGGACCTTTCATACGCGGAGACAAACAATTCATGTTCTTTTGTCAACACCAACACCGGGGCATTCACCTGGGAAGCCTTGATTCAGCCGTCAATCAATATGCTGACTACTTATCCCAGCGGAGACCAGGACCCGGAGATTCTTTGCACAGACGGTGGCAACGATACAGGTCCCAACGTCATTCCCTATACGGAGCGAGCCGTCCAATTCCGACTGAAGGCTGCTACTCCTTCCTCCGGCCAGGCGCAAATCGAGTTTAACGGCAATATTTCCGCCGCCGGTTCCATGATTCACGATTTTCTGGCGACGATTCCTACGACGGGTTCCAATGCCCTGGTGGCGGGGGATTGGTATCACGTAGCCTGGGCTTTCACCGGGACCTCTCCGACCAACGGCGATCCAGCCGATGTGATGACGTGTTACTGGACGCTCTTTTCCCCGGGGCGCACCAATGCCAACGTGCTGACGAATTTTTACTATGCGTTCACCTATACCAATAGCGGCCAGGGCACCGTCTATACCCTTCCGTATCCCTCCAACTCGATTATCGGAGGTGGTCCGTTTGTCATCGGAAATAGCGACCGTGGCGTGAACGGCGGATGGATTGGGAACATAGCGGAGGTGCGCATCAGCGATTATTACCGGCATCCCAATGAGTTCATGTTCAATACCAGCCCGGCGGATCTGCCTCCTTCTTTCGGCGCCGTGCCCACCAATGTCCTGATAGGCTATAACCAGACCCTGGACATATCGCCGTTGGTGGGAGGAACCCCGGCTCCCGTGCTCCAGTGGTATCAGAATGGCCAGCCTCTGGTTGGACAAACGAATGCCACTCTGGTCATCAGCAACGTGACCTTTGCCGCCGACGGAAATTATGAGTGCTTCGGCACAAATAGTTTTGGCAACACCAATAGCGTGGTGGTGGCCGTCACGGTGGGCGCCAGCTTTGATGGTTTCTTTAACACGGGTTGCGGTCCCAATAACAATCCGCTGGACCAAACCGCGCCCGGCTCCGTGGACCCGCACTGGCAGCTTCTGGTGGATCCGGACCCATCGGCGGTCATTCCCGATGCCATCGTTTGGAGTGATGGAAGTCCCCTTGAGCCATATGGCATAGTTCCCGCAAATGGCGCGTCGGTTTGGATTGGCTCCCGGGAAAATACCGGCAGCGGGAGCGGAACCTGCACGTACCAAACGACGTTCCAGGTGGATGAAACCGCCGTCAGTGCCACCCCAACCAACGCCGTATTGTCCGGCAGCGTGGCAGCTTCCGGCGGAACCAGTGGAAATACCATACAGATGTTTCTCAATGGAGTGGAAACCGACATTCCCATGAATGGCAATCCTGAAGAAAATTTCTTCCCATTCAGCATCACCAACGGTTTGCAGCCCGGTTCCAACACGCTGACATGCACCTACAATGGATCGGGAACTTTTGGCAATGGCTTAAATCTGGATGTTATCTCGGACACAGGCGCTGCGCTGACCGGTGCGCCAGTCATCGCCAACCAGCCAACCGGCGTCACCAATGTCGCTGGTTCCACCGTCTCATTCCAGGCGGTGGCGCTGGGCGCTCCGCCGCTGGACTATTACTGGCTTAGCAACGGCGTGGCCATCACTCAGCCGGTGTGGGTTTATACGACCCTTCCTTATTTAAGTTTCGTGGCCACTAATTTCAGCGCGTCGCAATTGACGGGCACGAATTACTTTGCTAATTATCAGATTGTCTTCAGCAATTCTGTCGGTTCGGTGACCAGCCAGGTGGCCACCCTCGATGTTCAGTTACCGCCATTAACATTGGTTTCGGCCGGTGTGCCCATCTGGAATGCAGCCAACAGCGAAACCAACATTGTGGTGAATTTCTCGACGGGGGTGGACTCTGTCACGGCCACGACTGCGGTTAATTATTCCCTGACTGGCCCAGGCGCCCCCGGCATCCTTTCGGCGGTCCTGGGCAGCGCGCCGGGCGAAGTCGTTCTCACCCTTAACTCCGCACTAAACCCGTCTGATGTTTATACACTGAACGTTCAAAGTGTGAACTCTTCGCTTGGCGTCACGATGAATCCCTCGCCCGCGTCGGTTACGATCGGAACGTATCCAGCCGATGTGGCCCTGTGGGTCAAGGCCAGTCAGGGCATTACCCCGGACGGCTCCGGCGGTGTGAGTCAATGGAACGACCTGTCGGGCAATAACAACAATCTGATGGGTGCCGGCGCGCCTTATGATCCGCAGTATGTCACCAATAGTTATGGTTATCCGGTCGTTCGTTTTGTGGGCACCAACTTCCCAAGCTTTAACTATTTGTATGCCCTTGACAATGGTTCTACCGGTCTTTCAATTTTGAGCAATATGTGCGTCTTTGCCGTGGTCAACTTCGCCACCTTAGCCGGCAATACCAATGGCGAAATTATTGACGAGGATAATGGCAATCTGGCAAACCCTTATGATTATTACGCCACCCCGTCCTATGTTGACTTATTACGCGGGAACGGCAGCTCTTATGGCGGGGCACAGTCATCCAAGCCGCCGACAGTCGGCGTTCCGCAATTGTTGGATGTTGTGATGCAGGGAACCAGCGTCACTCATCGCCTAAATGGCAACGCCAATGGCACCGGCACAATCAACACAGGCATCGCCTCTGCCGAATCATATGTATTAGTCGGCGCGAGAGAGAACGACGGTAATTTTCTGACCGGCGACCTGCAGGAGCTTATCCTCATTGGCCAGGCGCTTTCGTCCAGTGACGTGGCTTCGATGGAAAGTTATCTGGCAGGGGAATATAATTTACAGATTGGCATCAACCCCAATCCGACAAATGTCGTGTTCTCGATAACGAACGGTCTGCTCACATTAAAATGGCCCGCAGACCATACCGGCTGGCAATTGCAGGCGCAGACCAACAGCGTGTCGGCAGGGCTGGGCACAAACTGGGCAAACTATAACCCCTCGACCGGCCCTTCAACCCAGACGAACCAGGTGGCTATTCCGATTAACCTCACCAACGGCACGGTGTTTTATCGGTTGATTTATACACCGTAAGGACGGCAGAAAATGAAAAGAGTTCAAAAAGAAACAATACAAAAAACAACATGCCTATTCACGACAAAGCCGCGCGTAATGGTTGATTTGACAAGGAGGGAATCTCCGGCCTTTAGTGGATTAACTTCGAGCGTGAAGGCGCCGCAGAGCGCCTTCACGCTCATCGAATTGCTGGTCGTCGTTGCCATTATTGCCATCCTCGCAGCAATATTGTTGCCGGTCTTACACCGGGCCCAGGCAAGGTCACAGATGATCTACGATTTGAACAACTTTAAGCAATTGCAACTCTGCTGGCTAATGTATGTTCACGATAACAATGATTATTTGCCCCCCAATTATGTTAGCGGTGGCAATGCCCTGACTGGTTCCTGGGTTTTGGGTGACGCCCAGACGGATTATACCACGACCAATATTCAAAACGGGATGCTGTTTCAATATAACCGGCAGGTCAAAATTTACGTTTGCCCGGCGAACACCTATATGATTAATGCCCCGGCCAGCCTCCCACTACATCCAACGGCCTACAAGGTGCCGCAGGTGCGGACTTGCTCGATCGAAATTTCTTTGGGGGGAAATGAAGCTGATAACCCAAATGGTCCGTGGACCGAATCTTACGGCGGCAACCCGGCGTTTAAAACTTACCAGAAAATTTCCCAGATTCAGGCCACGCGGATAGCGCAAAAAATCGTATTTACCGACGAAGCTGAAGCCACTCTGGATGATGGCTGTTTTGCGCTGTATCCGCTGGGTGACGCCAATAACTGGTGGAATATGGCCGGCAACCGTCATAACAACGGCACCGTGTGGTCCTTCGCCGACGGCCATTGTGAATACTGGAAATGGCACGGCTCGGTCGTAAATACCCTTGTTTATCAGACCGTCTATTATCAGACTTCCGGCCAGGGTAACAACGTTCCGGGTGATTCTTCGGACGACCTTCCCCGCACTGAGGCCGGCGGCGCACAATATCCATAATCATTGAGACTCCAGGACGCTACACACAGGGGAAAGAGCAAAATCACCATAATCATCATTAGCATTTAATTCATCCGATCACGAACTGAGGTGATGAGGTGAGTATTATTATCGCAGTCTAACTACGTTGCCGGATTATAAACCGTCTCTGCTGAAAAAATGAAAGCGATCCGATTTATCCAAACATCCAGACTCTCTTTTATTCAATTTGTTCTCACAGTCGCATTGATCATGGTGGCGGCGAAAGGATTTTCCGATGATTTGGATCAATCATTTCAAGCTCCTCCCCGCCTAGCGCAGGTGTGGGTTTATTGGGTTTGGTTGGATTCAGACATCCCGACCACAACTATTACGCGCGACCTGGAAGAGATGAAGGCCAAAGGAATCACCGGCTGCATTCTTTATGGCAACCAGACCGGGCATGGGAGCTGGCCGAGCAAAGTAGTTCGGAATGGCGATGACTACCGTTCCGTGCGGACTCATGATTATGCCGGCAGCTATAGCACCCCGATACCCGGCAAGCCATTGGTGACGTGGTCGCCCCACTGGCGCAAGTTAGTCTGTTTTGCCGCCGACGAAGCCGGTCGCCTGGGCATTGATTTGGTCGTCGCCGATGGATTGGCCAACACGTCCGGGGCGATCTCCGAGAAATATGGAGAGCAGACACTGGTTTGGTCGGAAATTTCCGTCACCGATTCTCAAATCTTTGACGGTGTGTTGCCCAAGCCGCCTTCCGTTAAACGGCAGGAGTGGCAATACCATCGTGATGTAGCGGTATTGGCGGTTCCCAACCACGTTGGTTTTTCCGCCGGCGAGGAGGTGGATTTGACTTCCAAGATGGATGCGGCGGGGCATCTGCATTGGGATACCCCCGCCGGCAATTGGAAAATCCTACGCTTCGTTCAGGCGCCCACGGGCGCGCGCAATGGCTGGGGCTATTTCAACGACAGCATGAGCGCTGAAGCCCAAGACCAACAATGGGCGGTGACGATGGCGCCGTTACTGGCGGAAATGACGCCAACAGAACGCAAAGCGCTTAAAGGCATTGAAGATGACAGTTGGGAAGCGGGCAAAATCGGCTGGACCAAACTCTTTACGCAGGAGTTCCGAAGACGGCGTGGATACGATTTGATTCCTTATCTTCCCATTATTGCGGGAGAGAAGATGGCTGACACCGACACGCGGGCGCGCGTCTTGCGTGATTACAACCTGACGATCAGCGATCTTATTGCAGACAACCATTACGGTTACCTCAGGAAAATAGCCAATGAAAATGGGCTTATTTTCTACTCGGAGGCCGCTGGTCCTAATTACGCTCAAGCCGACGTGCTGAAAACTTCGAGCCGGGTTGATATGGCGATGGCCGAATTCTGGATGCCCAGCGAACATCGGCCCACGATGGACAGCCGGTTCTTGCTGCGTAACGCCGCCAACGCCAATCACATCTATGGGAACAATGTCACCTTCTGTGAATCGTTCACTTCGCTTGGACCGGAGTGGGAAGAGTCTTTTTTTGATATGAAGCCGGTTGCCGACCAGGCTTTTTGTGATGACCTGAACCAACTCTGTATTCATAATTTCAGCCAATCGCCATCGCTGACGGCCAAGCCGGGCTATGTTTACGTCGCTGGGACGCACTATGAACCGGGCGTCACTTGGTGGGATGAAACCCCGGCCTTCAATGCTTACCTTGCCCGTTGTTCCTGTATGCTGCAGCAGGGGAAATTCATTGCCGACGCCCTGATCTATCGCGGCGATAATATTGGGCATGGCGAACAAAGGAAAACCATACTGGCAACGCTCGGAGAAGGCTACGACCATGATAATTGCAATTCAGAAGTGCTGTTGACGCGCATGAGCGTCCGGGACGGACGCATCATGCTGGCAGATGGTATGAGCTATCGCGTTCTGGTTTTACCTGACGGGCAACCGATGCCTTTGGATGATCTGAAAAAAATCGTTACGCTGGTTAAATCTGGGGCCACGATTGTTGGACCGCCGCCCACCGGAATGTCCGGCATGATTTTAAATCCTGATGACCAGAAACAATTCAACGGTTTAGTGAACCAGCTATGGGATAACATGGATGGCACGAACATTACGCAAAAGCAGTTCGGCGACGGAGAGATTTATTGGGGCCAAACCGCACGGCAGGCATTGGAGGACCATGGCGTGCTGCCCGACTTCGAGCAAACGGGCTTAAGCGATGAAGGGACAATAGATTGGATTCATCGCGCTGGAGACGGCGTGGATATTTATTATGTGGCTAGCCGCTGGAAACATCCGGAAAATCTGGATTGCACATTCCGGGTTTCGGGCAAACAACCAGAGCTATGGGATCCGGTGACCGGCGGGATTCGCAGTGCCACGGCCTTTCATCAGGAGAATGGCCGCACGGTCATTCCCTTGGAATTTGGCCCCTGCGGGTCGGTGTTTGTAGTTTTTCGAAAAGACATTCCGGTGGATGCTTCCGGAACGGCGGAGTCGAACTATCCAGCCGCTCATTTGCTGATGACGCTTTCGGGTTCCTGGACGGTGAATTTTGATCCAAAGTGGGGCGGTCCAGCCAGCGTAGTGTTTGATGAATTGGTGGATTGGACGAACCGTCCCGAGGAGGGAATAAAATATTATTCGGGCACGGCGGTTTATCATAAGAAATTTAAATTGAAAACACTCCCGGCGAATGGACGGCGGCTTATTCTCGATTTAGGTGAAGTGCATGAAGAGGCTGTAGTGCATCTCGATGGCCATGACCTGGGCGTCGTCTGGGACAAGCCGGCGCGCGTGGACATTACCAGGACGGCGAAGGAAGGGGACAATGATTTGGAAGTGACAGTAGTGAACCTCTGGCCAAACCGGTTGAAATATGACGAGTCATTGCCCAAAGAAAAGCGTTTAACTGAAACGAACGTGCATAAGTTCACTGCGGCTTCGCCGCTGTTGCCGTCGGGCTTAATTGGGCCTGTGAGTATATTGGCGGCAGATTCTCAATGATAAGCGACAGTGGTGCCACAACCTTTCGTAAATATCATTTTTAGCGTTTTTTCGACTTATTGATGTTTACATACATAACGATCTCGGGCTGGTCCCTGGAACTTGGAGCTTTTGGTTCGCCACTACTCGACAATTTGCAATTCCTGCATAGATTGTGCTGGTGAAACTGCCGCCGTTGATCCTGGCGTCAGCCTCGCCGCGGCGCGCGGAACTGCTCCGGCAATTGAAATTGGAGTTCGAGATAGTTCCAAGTGACGCGAAGGAGGTCTTTGACGAACATTTGTCGCCGCTGGAATTGTGCCAGCTCAATGCGCATCGCAAGGCGCGCACTGTGGCCAAGAAAATTCCCGATGCGCTTGTGCTTGGCGCCGATACGCTGGTTTTTCTTGACCATAAAATCTTCGGCAAGCCCGCTGACAAAGCCCAGGCCAGGGACATGCTCCTGCAATTGCAGGGCCGCACGCACCAGGTCGTTACCGGTGTCAGCCTTATCCATCTCCGCTCCCATTGCGAAAAAATATTTGCCGTCAGCACGGACGTCTTGTTTCGCTCATTGGATCCCGGGCAAATTGACGAGTACCTGGCGAAGATCAATCCGCTCGATAAAGCCGGGGCCTATGCCATCCAGGAAAACGGGGAACTGGTGGTTTCGGAAATTTCCGGTTCTTTCAGCAACGTCGTTGGTTTGCCGATTGAAAAGGTGGAAAGCGAATTGGCGGCGTGGCCTGAGAAGGGCTGACGGCTGCGCTGAACATCGAACATGCCCAATATCGAATGCGGCATTTGGACCATGGATCTGGAACCTGCGATCATCCGCGTTCGGGCGGCATGCCGATTTGGAAATCGGCGATACGGCGCGATACGGCAGGTTTGGAAACCTGCGCTACGAAGCACATCGGACGAGCGCGGACACCGAGCAATGTCTTTGTACTCCGGTTTAAGCGCGACGAGGTTGAATCGCCCTTAAGCGTCAATTGTCGTTCGAAAATCCAACGACGTCCAAAAGCGGTGTCGCGCGGACTTGCCACTCCAAGACGGCAAGCGCGAAGGGCAAGATTCATGGCCTCAATGCATGCGAGAGATATGGGCAGGGCTTTCTACCCTTTGAGAAGGAAATGTGACAAGCACGAGACGGTGCTCGAACCCCGCAACCTCGATATTTCGGGACTGCGCTACGAAAACCGTCGAACGACGAACGCGGACACGCTAAAGCGTGGACACCGAGCAATGTCTACTTACTTCTATAAATATCGCCGGGATCCAGCCGTTCCGCGTAGGACATCAGCATGAAGAAGGGAAGTTGTGTGAGTTGCGATGGATCGTCCGCAAACGCAATGGGCGCAAGCCGCTGAAGTTCCGCATCACCGGCGGCGTATTTTTCGTCGGCGAGATAGCGTGAAAAGACGTATTGATGGAACGGCAGGCCCCCAAATTTCATGCCCCAACCGACCGTCGGCTGCCATTGCCTGTCGGCCAGGGGCTTTTGTTGCTGTTCATTGATCCAATCAAAGCACCAGGCTACTTTCGCCATGGCGGCTTGTTTACGGTTGTCGTCCTGCGTGATATAGGGCCAGCCCGCCGAATAATTTTCCATGACGTACATGATCATCGCGGGCCCTTGCTGTGAGAGCGGAAACGGCTGGTCTTTCGTCAGGTCCCAATGGTTCAGCCAATCGGTGATGCCCAGCGCGGTTTTAAGGTAATGTTTATCGCCGGTGTTCGCGTACAGGTTGAACATGAAAGAGCCGAATAATCCGGAACTGCACCACCACGCGTCGCTGGACCTGTGCCAAAGTCCGTCGCTAACGCCCCCGGAGGGTTTCACGTAGTTTTTGATCACCAGGTTCGCGAATTTTTTTGCGGATTTAATGAACAGCTTTTGCTCCGGCGGATGGCACCGGACCGCGGTGGCCAGCACCGCCATGCCGATGGATGAACTGTCTGCCGCGTACCAATCATTCGTTTTTTCTCCCGGCTTGCGATTGTAGTGCATGTAGTAAGCTCCGCGCGGAATCATCTGGTCCTGATACCGCACCATGCGCAGGGACCATTCGCGGCAGGCATTCAGATAATTCGTGTTTCCGGTCATGTCATAGGCCACGCACAGCGCACGAACACCGTAAGAATCAATAAAAAACGGCCCTTTGCTGTTTTCATCGCTTACCTTGGCGGCGGCCAGGTCGCACAGTTTGAAAAACTGCGCGCGAACATCAGTGGGAACCGGGTCATCGGCGCGGACCTGCTGTAATGGAAGAAGAAGGGAGAAAACGGCGATACAAACAAACGACGGAAGGAATTTCAATAATTTCATTTTTTAAAGCGAATAAGACATGTTTTGATAAAACACCCGCAAAGTATGCAGAATCTTTGAAAACCCCGCAATCCCGAAGGCTTCGGGACCCCCATTGCTGAATTCAACTCCGCCCTTTAGTCGCCGCCGTCATCCGGCCAGCCGCCGGTATTCGGGCGATTCGGGTCCCACCAAAATATGTTTCCCGGCCCGGGCTGGGTCATTAAATTGCTGCACTGTTGCCATTTCATAAATTCAACGTGGGCGTCAAGGTACAATAGATCGGACCCGGGAAAATGGAGGGTACCCGGTCCGCCATCGGAGGGGTTGCCTTGCCCGCTGGCGTCGGTATAGGCGCCGCCATATGCCGCATTGGGCTCCCACATGATGACCCCCAGATATCTGATGTCGCTCAGTTTGAATACTTTGCCGCCATCGGAGTTGCCGTTATTGAAATCACTGGCCGCTCCGTTCATGATGTAGGTCGAAAGCTTATCCGTCCGCGTGGACCAGTGCAAGGCCGGGTCATTGGTGCGATCGTCCGGGCACCAATAGGTGCCGACCTGTTGCACATAAGGCCATAACTGGCCGCCTTGATAGGGCTGGGAGTTGGTTCCATTGGGCACGGGTATGGAGGTAGTGGTGACACCAAATTGTGTGCTTGATCCGATCGTATAGAGCCAGCCGACCTTTACAGTTGTCCCCCAATTTGGATAGGGGAAGTGGTCCCCGTTATCACCGGCATACACTTGAATGGCCGCGCCGAGTTGGTGCAGGTTGTTCAGGCACTGTACTCGCCTCGCCTTTTCCTGCGCAGCGGCCAGCGTTGGCAAAAGAATAGCCGCCAAAATTGCGATGATCGCGATGACAACCAGAAGCTCAATCAACGTAAAAGCCTGGCGCCGCGATGCCCGCGGCGCCTGCCCAGTCGTGATTTCCCGATTTGCATTAATATTCTGTTCAATGTTCTTAATCATCGTCAGCATGCTTGATGCGTCCACTTGCTTTTTCTTAAAACCGACCATATCTACTTTTTACTTTCTACCACTTTTTTAATCACGGCTGCCGAATCATGAAGAATTCCTGCGGAGTATTGGGGGCAATTGTGTTCGTAAAGCTAAAATTCCCATTACTATCGATCGGATTTCCCGTTGATACTACAGTCCACGAGGAAACTGGAATTGTCAAATTCGTGGTGGATAGGACGCTGTACGTGCCGCCGGCAGTGCCCTGTGTGCCGTTCACGATAAGCTGGTTTCCGGAGATCACAGGCTGATTCAAAACGCCGTTCTGTCCCTCGACGCTAATTGTGCCATTGACATAAAGGTTGCTGGTGTTCCAGAGCAAGCCAGCCGGGAGGGTGGGCAGGGTGATGCCGCCGTCAAAGGTGCCGCTGTAGGAGCCGGCGCTAAACAAATGATACGTCTGGCCGCCCGCCAGCGTTCCGTTTAGATTAGTGACTGTCAACGAACCGCCGAACGTAATGGACGTCATGCCTGAGACTGCTGAGCAGGTGGAAGCTGCCGCGTTCAGGTTCATCACGGTGAAGCTGCCGGACTGCAGGGTCAGTGTGTTGTTGATAGTCAGCGTTCCGATGGAATTGGTCGGAACATTTCCAGGTTGCAATGTATTCCCCGCGACCACGGTGACCGGGCCGCTAATGATGCCTGTGCCACCCAGGAAGGTGCCCCCGGTGGATAAGCCTACCGTGACCGTGCCGCTGCTGGTGCCGCTGCCGCTGGTGTTGTTCACTTCGAAATATTGGCAACCAATCAGCGTGTTGGCGGAATAGGTGTTGGCGCCGGACAAAACGACGGTGCCGGCGTTTTCGATCGTCAAGCTGCCGGTGGTGCTAATAGGACCGGACAACGTAGTGGTCCCCGAGGGGGGGGACAACGTAATATTGCCAGAGCCACTGATGCCGCCCGCATAGTTCAGCGTTCCCCCGCGGTCTATCGTAAGAGTGCCATTATTTACGGTGTTGCCCGTGCCGAATGTGCCGCTGACATTCAGCGAGGAACCACTAGTGACGGTGCATGTTCCGGTGAATGTATTATTCCCGGTAAGTTTGACGCTTGAGCCAGTTTTACCAGGTTGGACTGTCAAAGTGCCCGGACCGGAGATCGTCCCGCCAATAGACAAAGTTGCGCTGGTTGTAAGGTCCTCAAAATTTCCGCCGCCCGGCCCCAGGTAAACTCCCCGGTTTGCGTTTATGGTGAACGTATGAGATAGCTCGATGTATGAGCCATTTGACACTGTAATGCTGTTGGCTTTGAATGAACTAGGCACACTACCGAAACTTGCGTCTTCCAGGCTGGAAGCAAATTCCCCGCCGCCGATGACCGTGAGATTGCTATAGGTCAGCGAGGTTGATTCCACGTTTACCTGGCCGCCATTAATCGTGATGCTGCCGGCATTCAGGTTGACGGGCTCGGTGGTCGCATTATAAGAAATGCGAAAGGTTGTGCCTCCGGAAAATGTTGCATTGGCGTTAACTCCGCTGGGCGTGGAGATGCCGCCTTCCATGTCGTATATTCCGGAAGGTCCAGTCAGGACGACATTCGTGCTTTCAAAAGTGACGAGCCCATTTTGAGTCCCGTTCTGGCCAGAGACGTCGTGTAGCGCGCCCTCGCCGTTGACGCCGCTCCCGCTAATCGCAAGAGGATTGGCGACGGTGAAGGCGGCGGCCGTATTGAACTCCAGGGAACCATTGTTTGTGACGGTGATCGTTCCCGTTCCCAACGCGCTCGGAGTGGTCACTTGCAGGGCGCCCTGGTTGACCGTTACCGCGGTTAAACTATTGTTTGTGGTTAAAATCAATGTTCCATCGCCGTTTTTGGTCAACGTGCCTGACAGTGGGGAATTAATGGTGTTGGTGGTGCCGCCAGTATCCACGGCGGCCACAGTCAACAATTCGGCGCCCGTCAGGTCACTGATGGTATAGTTGCCCGTCACGTTGGTGAAATAGATGTCGCCGGCAAAGATACTGTTCGTCAGAGTAACGTCGCCCCCGGTGCCCTCAAAGTAGGCGCTGTCGCCGTTGGCATTGGTCCAGGCGATGTCCGCCGAGCCGTTAAACCAGAAGGCATCGTTGGTGTCCCAATTGCCGTTGCCGCCCGCATTGACGGTGAGGGTCAGGCCCGGGTCCCAATAAAGAGACGCGGCCGAAGCTGATGAAACCAGAAAAACAATTAGGGTCGTGGATACAAGTGTGTAGAACGTTTTCATGACATTGTGGCGGTTAACGTGACGGAAACCGCTTGAATATAAATCGAATCGCGGGACATAACAGTCATATAAAGGTATGACAAAGTCCGTCTCCTATTTCAACGGAATTTAACGGTTTTGGAACTTTCGGCGATAATCGTGGGGCGTCAGGCCGGCAATTTCAAGAAATCGCCGGTTGAAGTTGGCAAGATTGGCGAATCCGCATTCCAGGGCGATGTCGATGATCTTTGCCTCGTCTTCCGCGAGCAAACGGCATGCGCGGCCCACTCGCAATTCATTGACATACCGGGGAAGCGTTTTGCCGGTCCGCAACTTAAAGAAACGGCTGAAGGCACCCTCACTCAAATGTGCCTCTCGCGCGACGTCGGCGCGATCAATGACCCCATCCAGATGCCCATTGATATAATCGCAAACACGCTCCATGCGGTCGTGGTCCGACCCGTTGAGCACCGGAACGAAACCGGCGCTGGCGATCGGTTTCAATTCGTCCGATTGCGCCAGCGTATTCAGGATGGAGAGCAATCCGCTGATGCGTTCCAAACCAGTGGCATCCGCCAGCTTTCGCATTTTCTCAGCGGCGGTCTGCCGCGTTGCCCCGGTTACTTGCAATCCGCGAACTGAACGACGAAGGAGAAGTTGGACCGGTTTCATTTCGGGAATATCCAAAAAGTCCTTTCCCGCGAAGGTTTCGAGGAAACGGACGATGACTGCATGAACGGCGGGCGCCGTATCCGCGCGGTCCGGGCGTTCCTGCTGCCACACGTGGGGGAGGTTTGAACCCACCAGGACCAAATCCCCCGAATGGAGCGGCGCGATATTGTCGCCGACCAGACGGTACCCGCAGCTTCTAATCACCAGCGTGATTTGATACTCTGGATGAAAGTGCCACGCGGCATTATAACTGTCTCCGCGAACGACTTCGCAATGGAACGATTCCCATTGCGAATGCGGTGTTTTCTCAAAAACGGGCCTCACGGACGTAGTTTATGCCCAGGGCTTTGAACTTGAAAGCAAATGTTTTGGTCCGTTTTCCGGGACGTCACAAAAGTATCATAATCTGTGAGAAACGATGAAGCAAAACGGGGATCGATGTGACAAAATTGTGACAGTTATGGCAATCAATGCCTTGGAAGAAGTGATTGGCACGGAGCCCAAAAGACTCCCGCCGGCGCGGTTGCTGGCTGCAATGGAAGATGCACTGGGCGTCAAAAAACAGCCGTCGCCGCGGTTGCTTGCTCCGCGTGAACGCGAAGTCCTGGACCTGTTATCAAAGGGCAGGGCTTACAAACAGATCGCCGACGAAATGGACCTTAGCATGGGAACCATTCGCACCTATATCCGGCGGCTTTATGGCAAACTCAATGTCAATTGCCGCACTGAAGCGGTGGTGATCTACCTCACCCGGTCCATCAGCGGTTGAGGCGGTTGGCATCTCCTCAAGTCATATTCCTATATGACTTTGCATTTCCTTTCAGTTCATGGTAATTGTCTTGGTTTCCGTTGATTCGTGGCGGGAAAAAATACCTTTTTAAAGCAAACGTAAGCAAATGGGCAAAGAATTCAACATCACACCGGAACCCCAGCCACGGGTCGAAACGAAGTATCGCCGCATCGTCACGCCGTTGCCTCATCCGGATTCCCTGGCCACGCTCGAAACACTGCGCCGCTTCGAGCCGCAGTCCATGCGCGGCCAGCCGCCGCTGGTCTGGGAGCGCGCTGAGGACTTTTCGGTCTTCGATAAGTACGGCAATCGCTGGATTGACTGGTCGAGCGGCGTGCTCGTGACCAATGCCGGCCACGGCGCGCCGGAAGTCAAGAAGGCCATTATTGACCAGGTCCACAGCGGGTTGTTGTTTAATTATGTTTTCCCAAGCGAAGAGCGGGCCGCGCTGGTCGAACGGCTTGCCACGCTTGCGCCGGGCGGTTTGAAAAAGGTGTTTTTGCTCACCACCGGCGCGGAGGCCATCGAGTGCGCCATCAAGCTGAGCCGCGCCCACGGCATCAAAGCCGGCGGAAAGCAGAAAATTGGCATCGTCGGGTTCGAGCGCGGTTTTCACGGACGCACCCTGGGCAGCCAGCAGACCGGCGGCATCGCGGGCCAAAAATCATGGATTGTCAATGAAGACCCGGCGATCATCAATGCCCCCTTTCCCGACGGCTACTGGCAGATCGATACCAGCTTCGAAACATTTCTGAAAGCAATCGAGCGCCGCGGCCTCACACCACAGAATATCGCGGGCGTCGTGATGGAAAGTTACCAGGGCGTCGGGCCGGACTTCGCGCCGGTCCCATATATCCGCGAACTGGCTGATTGGTGCAGGCACAACAATGTCATTCTCGTATTTGACGAAGTTCAGGCGGGGTTCGGGCGCACGGGGAAATTCTGGGCATTCGAGCATTACGGCGTTGTGCCTGACTTGATTTGCTGCGGCAAAGGCATCAGCAGTTCGCTGCCTCTGTCGGCTGTCATTGGCCGCGAAGCTGTCATGGACCAGTTCCCGCCCGGTTCAATGACCAGCACGCAAACCGGCAATGCCGTTTGTTGCGCCGCGGCGCTGGCGAGCATCAATAAAATTGTGAGCGAAGACCTTACCGGCAACGCCGCGCGGCTTGAGCCGGTGCTGCTGGAAGGACTAAAGAAAATTCAAAGCGAACATCCGGATGTCGTTGGGCATGTCACCGCGCGCGGTCTCGTAGGAGGCCTGCAAACTGTTAAACCCGGTCGCAAAGAAGCCTGGCACGATCTTGCCCATAACATTATCGAGCGTTGTTTCCACAAAGGCTTGCTCATGTTTTCACCGGTTGGCGCATGGGGCCAAACGGTCAAAATCGCCCCGCCGCTTACCATCCCGCAAGACGCCCTCGAGGAAGGCATCGCGGTCTTGAGCGAAGCCGTGGATGAAGCGGCGGCCGCTCATGCAAATTCTGCGGAGCCAATGTCCCGCCATAGTTTGAGCACGGCGAAGTGAACGCGGAAGGCGTGGCGCTTGGTACGTGTTGCGTCAAGTATGGTTGAACGTCATCGCTGATGTTGACGATTTTCCAAAACATCGAACATCGAACATCGAACGCCCAACATCGAAGTTTTCGGCAGGGCAGACGTGCCCGTCTGCCAGGCGAGCGCCCCCCGGTGCTCGCGTTTCAAAACATTCGGCGTTCGGCATGTTTGATGTTCGATGTTCAATGTTTCTTTCACACGTGGAATTGGATGTTCATACGCTTTGCCGTCATTCATCATCTCCGCGTGACCTGGTTCTATCGTCATTGCATCCGTCCAATCCTTTTTGCGCGGGACGCCGAGCGCGCGCACGAATTTACGCTCAAAAGTCTTTCGCGCGCCAGCCGAAGTTCCGCAGCCTGTGCCGCGGCAGGCGCGCTCTTTTCTGCGCAGCCATTGCCCGTTGAAATCTTCGGCCTGAAATTTCCCAACCCGATCGGCTTGGCTGCCGGCATGGATAAATTTGCCGCGGCTGTGCCGGTTTGGGAGCGGTTGGGCTTTGGCTTCTGCGAACTTGGCGGCGTTACCCTCCACGCCCAGCCAGGTAATCCGTCGCCGCGCATGTTTCGCGCTCCCGCGGCCGGCGCGATCATCAATCGCATGGGCTTTAATAATCCCGGCGCGGAAGCGTTCGCGAAATCGTTGGCAGACTGGAAGTCCAGCGGACGCTGGCCGAAGCATCCGGTTGGAATCAACCTCGGCAAATCGAAAGTGACACCCCTCGAAAAGGCCGCGGACGACTACGCAGGTTCGTTTCGGCTATTGCGCGATTACGCGGATTTTTTCGTCGTCAACGTCAGTTCCCCCAACACACCCGGCCTGCGGCAATTGCAGGATAAATCCGCCCTCGATGAAATTCTGGCCGCCCTTGGCGAGCTGCAAAAATCCGCGGGCCGTTCGCCGGCCCTCCTGGTTAAAGTCGCCCCGGACCTGAGCTTCGAGGCTTTGGACGAAATCCTCGAACTGGCATCCGCGCGAAATCTTTCCGGCATCGTTGCGGCGAATACGACTATTTCGCGTCCCGAAACGAATGACCCCGCCGTGAAGGCAATTTATTCTGAAACCGGCGGCTTGAGCGGCAGACCGTTACGGGAGCGGAGCACAGAAATGATTCGCCATATTTTTAAACAAACACGCGGCCGGCTGCCCATCATTGGTGTTGGTGGAATTTTCAGCGCGGACGACGCCTGGGAAAAAATCACCGCGGGCGCCTCGCTGCTTCAAGTTTACACCGGCCTGGTGTACGAAGGCCCGGGCCTTCCCCAAAAAATTGTGTCCGGCCTCAAGCAGCGAATGACATCCCAGGGCATTCGCGATCTAAAGGAAATGGTTGGGACACGCTGAAGCGTGGACACCAAACATTGCGCATAGTGTCCAGCATTTTGACAATCACCGCTGCCACTGCCGCACGAGCGGGAGCATAGGAGAAAATTTTTTTCAAATCTTGAAAATTCCTGTTGCGCTCATCTAAAAATTCTGGTTTATACCTTAGCGTTGGTCCGAGTTAGTTCCGTTTTTCCTCACCGGAGTTTTTTCGGAAGTTCTTAAGCCATTAAACAGTAACGACAGCATTGTAATGAAATATTTTATACTCGCATTTTTGTTTGCGCTGATTGGGGAAAGCTCTTTTGCAGCCACACCGGCGCCGACGTCATCCACAAACCTGCTCAAAGCGGTCAAGGCCTCGGTCACGCCGCCGGTGACCTGGTGCAGCACGGTGACTATGGGCCTGACGGTTACGGAAGGCAACGTTGACAGCGTCCTGACTACCGGGAAAATCGCCTCTGAACGAAAAACCCACCGCAATGACCTGACCCTGGGCGCGGACGGCGCCTATGGCGAGGTTACCGGCATTCAAAACGTCAACAGCGTCCACGGGTGCGCCCAGGATAACCAGATATTCGTTGATGATAAATGGTACGGCTATGGGCGGCAGGACGTGTTGCACGACGCTATCGCCGATGTCGAGTATCGTGTCACCAGCGGCGTTGGCGCCGGCTACTATTTCATCAAAAACAAAGGCACGACGCTGTCCAGCGAGGCCGGCCCATCGTTTATGACGGAAAAACTGGATGACCAAACCCACAATTATCCCACCGCGCGCCTGGCGGAAAATTTGGAGCACAAGATAGATGACCACGCGCGCGTTTGGGAAAACATCGAGTTCCTTCCCCCGCTCACGTTTCCGGACGCCTTTCTGATCAATGCCCAGGTCGGCGTGGAAACGCCTTTGACAAAAAAACTCAGCCTGCAAACCTATGTGCAGGACAACTACGCAAATGTGCCCGCGCCCGGCTACAAGCCCAACGACCTGAAACTGGTGAGTGGGCTTGTGATGAAGTTCTGACCAGTATGGTGGAACACGGCGCGCTGCGCCGTGTCGCGCCGCGTAGAGCGGCGCAATCGAGCGCGGTCGGATGCCCGGCATGCGGAGACTCGCGCGCTGTCACGGCGCAGCGCGCCGTGACCCACCAACAACGAATCGTCTTTTTCCGGTTTTTTGCCCAAAACCCCCCAATATTTGTGGGAACTTGACAGCGGGGGATTCGCCCTTATAGTTCATTCACAATTTATGCAGACCGAAAAGTTGGGCGGTGAGGAGCCGCCATCGGACCACCGACTCCACACGTTAAAGGGATTTCAATCCGCCGGCCGGGGATATTGGCACGACGTTTCTGAACAGGACTGGAATGACTGGCGCTGGCAGCTTAAACATCGAATTACCACCGCCGACCAGTTGCAACGGTTTTTGCCCACGCTCACGCCGGACGAGTTTGCCGGGGCAAAACTGGCCAACCACAAGCTTGCGCTGGCGATCACGCCTTACTTTTTCAACCTGATTGATCCGTCGGACGAACATTGTCCCATCCGATTGCAGGTGGCGCCCAAAGCGGCGGAGACGCATACGGCGCCCTGGGAAATGAGCGACCCATGCGGAGAAGATTCGCATTCACCGGTACCGGGGCTGGTTCATCGGTATCCGGACCGCGTGCTGTTTTTGGTGACGGACCGTTGCGCGAGCTATTGCCGTTACTGTACGCGCTCGCGCCTGGTGAGCAACGCCAGCGGGTACGATTTCCATCCGGAATTCGACAAGCAAATCGGCTATATCGAGCAGCATCCGGAGGTCAGGGACGTATTGTTGAGCGGCGGCGACCCGCTGCTGTTGAGCGATGAAAAGCTGGAGTTTCTTTTGAACCGGTTGCGGGCCATTCCGCATGTGGAGTTCCTGCGGATTGGCACGCGTATTCCGCTGTTTCTGCCGCAACGCATCACGCCGGAATTATGCGCGATGCTGAAGCAATTTCATCCGCTCTTTTTGAGCGTTCACGCGAACCATCCGCGCGAGTTGACCACCGAAGCGCGCGAGGCGCTCGGACGGCTGGCCGACGCCGGAATCCCGCTGGGAAACCAGAGCGTGCTGCTCAAGAACGTCAACGACGACGTGACAGTGATGAAAGCGCTCGTCCAAAAACTGCTGATGTGCCGGGTCAAACCGTACTATCTTTATCAATGCGATTTGATATCGGGTTCGGCGCATTTGCGCGCTCCCGTGGCCAAAGGCCTGGAAATCATGGAGCAATTGCGCGGGCACACGACCGGTTACGGAGTGCCGACGTATGTGATCGACGCACCGGGCGGAGGCGGCAAGGTGCCGATAAACCCGGAATACGTGCTCTGCCGGAACGCCGGCCGGGTGCTGATTCGAAATTACGAGGGCAAAATTTTCGAATATCCGGAAACCGCCGATGGAACGCCGCGCTGCAAACCGAAAAAGATTGAAGATACGGATTTGTGCAAGTGTTGAATCGTTGAAATGTCAAAACGTTGAATCGGTTTGCGAGGGGAGATTCAGGCGCCTACGTTTCAACATTTCATGTTTCAACGTTTTAACAGGCGTGCGACGAATGCGCCATCAACGCTATCCCTGAACGGCAACAGTTCGCGTTCGCTTTCGAGCTTGAACTGTCGGTTTTCGCGAAGGAATGCCTGAATGACATTTGAGTTTTCTTCGGGTTCCAGGCTGCACGTGCTGTAAATCAGGGTTCCGCCAGGTTTGAGTTTTGGCGCGGCCAGTTTGAGCAAATCCAGTTGCGCTTTTTGGAGGCGCAGGAGTTCCTCGGGCGAAATTCGCCAGCGCAAGTCCACGCGTCGCCTTAGCACGCCCGTATTGGAACAGGGAGCGTCTATCAGAACTTTATCGAATTGCGCGCAATCTTCCGAATCCGTGATTCGCAATCCGCAATCCGCAATGGTTACGCCGAGGCGGTTGCAGTTTTCTTTGAGCAACTTCAGTCGTTCTTCGGAGACGTCTGCGGCGATGATTTTGCCGGAATTGCCCATGAGTTGGGCGATAAAGGTCGTTTTTCCGCCCGGCGCGGCGCACAGGTCCAATACTGTCTCGCCCGCCATTGGCGCCAGTTCAAGCGGCGCCAGGAGCGTGCTCGGGTCCTGGATATAGAACCGCCCCTCCCGAAAGCTTTCCAACGATGCCAGGGGCGGATGTGATTTCAGTTCGAAGATGACGGCTTCGGGGTTGTATTCTCCTTCAAGGCGGCGGGGGCTCTGTTGGGGAGGAGCCGCGGGTTGCGCCGCTGCACGGCGGTGGCAGCGCCACTTGCGAAGATCGCCGTGTTCTACCGTGCCGGGCATCTGCAGGAAGTCGCGACGGACAAAGTCGTATTCAACATTCTCATCGCGCCATTTTTCCAGCAGTTTGCCGGCACCCGTTTTCAGCGTGTTCACACGGGCATACGTTTTGGGAGGCTTATTGTTCCATTCGAGCAACTGGCGCGCAGGTTCCTGGCCAAAGCGTTTTTCCCATTTCTCGACGAGCCATTGCGGATGAGAATAGCCGACGGCTGGATTGGCCGTTTTCAAATCGCTGAGGGCTTTCTTTGTGGCGTCAAACTCCCGGAGATAGCCGCGTAACACGGCGTTTACAAATCCGGCTTTTGGGCCAAGTCCCTCGCGTTTTGCAAGTTCCACCGTTTCGTGAACGGCGGCATGGGCGGGAATCCTGTCGAGCCAAAAGATTTGGTACAAGCCCAGGCGCAGGATGTTTTGGAGGCGGGCATTTTGCTGTCTGCCGCCGGTCTTGCGGTCGATGAGCCAATCCAGCGCGGCCTGGGCGCGGACAGTGCCATAGACCAGTTCCTGGCAAAGGGCGCGATCGGCGGGTGACAAAGTCGCAGCCGGACGACCCCCTGGGGTTGTGGTTCCTGCATTCCGATCCTGCCTCCCGGTGTGCGGGACCGATCTGTCGGGGGCCAGGGCGCGCTCCAGGAGGGTCTCGGTAAACTCTCCATTTTGGCGGCGGGACTGTAAAACGCTCAACGCGATTTGTCTTGGATTTTTGCCGTTCACCAACTTTAATGATGTCACTCATTTTTGGGGACGCGAGTTAAAACGTTATATGAAACAGGAATTTGAAAAATTAGCGGCAGCTGGAAAGATTGAGCCACGGCACGTCCAGCTTCTGACGCAGTTGACCGAAAGCGGTTGCTGCGAACACCGCAGTTGGGGTCTTGGCAAGATCAAGGCTGTGGATACTGTTTTTGCGCGTTTCACAATAGATTTTCCCGGAAAACCAGGACATACGATGGACCTGGCGTTTGCCGCGGAAAACCTGAAGCCGATTCCCAAAAACCACATCCTGGCCCGCAAGCTCAATGATATCGAGGCTGTCCGCCAGATGGCAGCCCATCACCTCGAATTAATCCAGATTGTTCTCAACAGCTATGGAGGCAAGGCCACGGTGGACCAGATTCACCAGGCGCTTGTGCCGGACGTCATCCGCGATGACTGGCGGAAATGGTGGGAAGTCGCGCGACGAGAGATGAAAAGGGACGGCCATTACGTCGTGCCCGTCAAAAAGACCGACCCGGTCATTTACCAAACCCAGGAAACGACGCCTACAGACCGCGCGCGCGCCGATTTCCGGGCGGCCAAAGGATTGAAAGCGCGGGTCGCCGTGGTGGCTGAAATCCTTAAAGTCATCCCGGATTTGGCGGACAAAGGGGCGGTGGCCGGAGAAATTGTAGCCGCGCTGAATACGGACATTGTCTCTCATCAGCGCACCCAGCCGGCGGTTGCATTGGAGGCCATTTTTGCGCGCGACGATTTGCGCGAGGCTGCGGGGATGCCCGCGGCGGAGGGCGAGGTTTCGGCGACCCAAATCTGGCGGCAGGACGGAATTAAATTCGGAGTGTTGATGGAGGCCGTGCCCGCGGCGAAACATCATCGTTCTCTCGATTCGTTCAAGCACGCGTTTCCCGAGCAATGGCATGAGATATTGCGCGGGTCGCTGAATTTGGTTTCCGCGAAGCTGGCAAAGGAATTCGCGGGGCTGTTGATGCGCGAAGGGAAGCTGGATTTACTGAAGGAAACGCTGGCGCGCCTCATCAGCCAGCATTCGGCCAGCAGCGAACTGCTCCTGTGGTTCGGACGCGAACGCAACGAGGATTTTGTGGACATTCTAGGGCCGGAGGTCTTTCGCGCCATGCTCACGGCCATGGAACGCGATCAATTCGCGGAAAAACGGTCGAACCGCCTTCGCGATTTTATTCTGGAAGACCAGGAATTGATCGGGGAACTGACGGCAAGCGCGGACATCGAAGTCATCAAGGATTTGACGCGCGCCCTCCAACTCTCGCCCGTGTTTGACGACATGGACAAACGCTCGCTCCTGGCGCGCCTGGTCAAGGCGCATCCGGCAGTTCAATCGCTGGTCAGTGGCGAGCAGACACGCCAGGACGCTGCGTTGCTGGTCTCGTGGGAAAGCCTGGAACGGCGGCGAGTTGAATATGAAGACCTGGTGCAGAAGAAGATACCGGCCAATTCCAAGGAAATTGCGATAGCCCGCAGTTACGGCGATTTGCGCGAAAATCATGAGTACAAGGCGGCCAAGGAAATGCAAAAAGTCCTCATGCGCCGCAAGGATGAACTGGAAAATCAAATGGCGCGCGCGCGCGGTTCCGACTTCTCAAACGCGAAAACGGATGTCGTGGGCATGGGCACAATTGTCGAGACAACGAACCTGGAAACCAGCCAGCGCGAGCGCTTCACAATCCTGGGCGCGTGGGATTCCGACCCGGACAGGGGCATTATCAGTTATTTATCCCCAGTGGCCGCGGCGTTGCTCAATCACAAAGCCGGCGACGAAGTGGAATTTGAACTGCATGGCGCAAGACACCGGCATCGCATTGAAAAAATTGAGGCATGGCAGCCGGAACCCGCTGCCGCCCCGGCCCCGGATACGGGAATACCGCCAAGCCCCGACGCCGGCGCAATCCCAAGCGAAGGCTCGACGCCCAACGTCCCGGCGTGAGTGGTGGTGGAACACGCCGCGCTGCGGCGTGTAGCGCCGCGCAGAGCGGCGCAATCGAACGTTGCCGGACGTCCCACGCGAAAAATTCAAAATCCCGTGAATTTAAGGTCGCGGGGACAAGCTGTCCCCGCCCCGATAGTTGCGGAGCAGCGCACGATAGTAGCCATAGCGCCAGCTATGGGGAAAGACGGCCAAAATCAACAAAAGCTCCAGAGGAGCGAAAGAAAACCACCCGCATTTCGGCGATTGACGCTTCGAAGAGGTTCCTCCCGGAAGCGCGTGTAAACGATTTGAAGTAGTGTGTAAACGATTTGTAAATGATTTGTAAACACTTAAGTCATTGATTTGCAGCCATGTAAATGATGTAAACACTTTTCACACTACACACGCCTTCCTCCTGCAAGACTCGCGCTGGTATTCAATGATTCTTGCGCCCCATCCGGGGCTAATCGATATCATCCATTCCATTTTCCGCGGTTATCACCGTGGGCTACTATCGTGCGCTACTCCGCAGCTATAGTTAACTTGGCCGTCAGGGTTTTCCCCCAAAACTCACATAATCGTCCAGGTCCAGCACGTCGAAGAACGTAAATATATCTTCACGGTTGGGCGCGGCCTTGGCATGCATGCCGTTAAAATATTCGCGTGTCTCCGGATCGCCCGGCACCCGTTCTTCAGCAAACTTCGTAAATGCGGCAATTTCGAGCGGAGAGCGTTTAAAACGCGCGTTTTTTTCAATCCATTCGAGGATTTCGCTGTCGCTTTTCCCGTTGGCCAATTCCTTTTTCAGAGCTTCCGGATCGATGCCTACATAGTCCAAAAAACGCATGTCCAGCGGGCAGGCAAAATGATACTCGCCGTTTTTTCCGGCAACGGTGGCACGGCCTTTGTCCAGGCACCGAGGTAAAATGCAGTAGCCGCCAAGCCGCGCGCGCGGGCTGCGGGGTGGATGTTGAGTCAGGTCAGGGCTGTTAAATTGCATAGTTCTTTCCTTTGGTTCATGGTCGCATTTTTGCGACGACCCCTAACTTGCCCTGAAAATGCCGAATTGCAAGCCGGTCGAAAAATTTTTATCGTGATGGCGTGAAACATTCCGGAAAAGCCATGCTCGCGGCGTTCAAGTTGATCGCCCTGGGGATTGTAGCCGTTATTGTGCTGCTGGCGGTCGCCTGGCTGGCGCACACTATAGGGGCATTTATCCTCGAATTTTACGGCGCTATATTCGTTTTTTGGGTTCTTTTTGCCGTTTTTACGCTGTATTTTTTCCGCGACCCAAACCCGTTGACGCCCACCGGCAAGAACCTGGTGGTTTCGCCTGCGCACGGCAAAGTAGACGTGATCGACACAGTGACCGAAAATGAATTCATGGGAGGCGAATGCAAACGCATTTCCATTTTTCTGTCCGTAATAGACGTTCACGTCCAGAAAGCGCCGCTTACCGGAAGAGTAGCGTATTTCAAACATGTGCCCGGCCAGTTTCTCAGCGCCACGCGCAATGACTGCGCCAAATTCAACGAAAACATTCTGGTGGGAATTGATTCCTTCGAACCGCAGGGCGAAAAGGTGGGCGTGCGGCTGATTGCCGGCCTGATTGCCCGACGCATTGTGCCGTGGATTTCCGTTAACGACCCGATTCAGCGGGGCGACCGAATCAGCCTCATCCAGTTCGGCTCGCGTGTGGAGGTTTACCTGCCGATGCGGGCCAAAATCAAGGTGCCCCTCGGTCAAAAAGTCGTTGGCGGCGAAACCGTCCTGGCTTCTTTCGATTAGCGCCGTGTCAAATAATATGAATGAGTCGAATCAGAAACCGGCGGAGCACCCGGAGCACCCGGAAGAAAAATTAAAAATTTACTTCCTTCCGAACCTGCTGACGGCCGGCAACCTGTTTTGCGGTTTCGTGGCCTTGACAAAGATTGTGGATGCCGACTCGTATTCCGAACATTACTTTGACCAGATTAAGCTGGCGCTGGCCTTTATTCTATTGGCCTGCATTTTCGATTTGTTGGATGGGCGTGTGGCGCGCATGGGCGGTGTGGAAAGCCCATTCGGCCGGGAATTTGATTCGCTGGCGGATTTAATTTCGTTCGGCGCGGCGCCGGCGTTTCTGGTGCAGCGCGTCGTTTTGGCGGATGTTTTCGGGCAATACAAGCAAATCAGTTGGTTTATTGCTTCGATTTATCTGCTTTGCGGGGCATTCCGGCTGGCCCGGTTTAATTGCCTGGCGATGATGGGTGGAGGAAGCAGCAAGGATTTTCTTGGCTTTCCCATTCCCTCCGCGGCGGGTCTGGTCGCGTCGCTGACGCTGCTCATCATGCACTTCAACACTAATGGAAAGAGCCTTGGGCCGTGGAATTATGTGATCGCCGCGGTGCTGCTTTTTCTTTCGGCCATGATGGTGAGCACGGTCCGGTATCCGAGTTTCAAATCCCTGGGGCTGCGTTCCACCAACACCTTTACCAAGGCGATCGGCGTGGCCATCTTCATCGGAGCGTTGTTCATTTTGCAGGAAAAAATTCTGTATTATGTGCTCCCGGCTTTTTTTACGAGTTATCTGGTCTATGGATTTGTGAGGCCCAGCCTCTCTCGCGCCTGGCGCAAAGAAATTGAGGAAGATGACGACCATGAGCACGAGTAATGGAGACGCTTGAGCCCATTCTATTGGCAATGCTGACCGGCCTGGTCGCGGGCCTGTTGTTGTCCATGCCCATCGGCCCGGTGAACCTGACGATCCTGAACACGGCTTCGCGCCGCGGTTTCACGGCGGGAATGCTCGTGGGCATGGGCGCGTCGTCGATGGAACTTATCTATTGCGCGATTGCATTCACCGGTTTTACGGGGCTTTTTGAGAAAGAGATGATCAAGATGTTGATGAAGGTATTCAGCTTCGTCTTTTTTTTATTTATTGGGCTGAAGTTTTTGCGCGCTGAGAGCCTGAATGCTCCGACGGAGTTCGGGGCCGCGGCCGACAAGTTGAGGGCCCAGGTGGACCAGAAGCTCAAGCCGGAATCCCCGTACATGACCGGGTTTGTGCGAGTGCTCGGGAACTTTGGCGTGCTGCTGTTCTGGATATTCCTGGCGGGAAATTTCCTGGCTCACGATTGGGTAACCAATACGCTGGCGGCGAAAGGCGCGTGCATTGCGGGCGTGGCGCTGGGGACCAATTCGTGGTTCTGCGGCCTGAGTTTCACCGCATCGCGGAAATGCGGCCAGTTCAGCGAATCTGCGTTGTTGCGAATGGAACGCTTTTCCGGGACTTGCCTGCTGGTGGTGGCATTCATTCAGGGAGTTCATATCGCCTGGCAACTGGCCAGGCATCAGATGTAGGCTGTCCTATCGTTTTGCCAATTGACTTGGCTTCGTGGGTAAGATATTCTTACAAAGTGACGACGACGATATCGAGCAAGGGACAAGTTGTAATACCACAACCCGTGCGCGAGCGGCAGAAGCTCCGCGCGGGCGACGACCTGTATTTATTTGAACTGTCCAATGGAGATATTGTTCTGCGACGCGCTCGGCCGCCCAGACACTCTTTGGTGTGGCATCTTCGCCGGATGCGTGGGCTCGAATTGAAACGCAACCGTGAACAAGTTCGGAAGGTGGTCTGGTGAAGTATTTACTGGACACGAATACACTTTCCGAAATTTCAAAGGCCGATCCATTTCCACCGTTGCTTGAATGGCTTGAGTCTTATGAAGACGAAACCGCCATTAGTGCTATCAGCATCGGCGAAATGGCGCTCGGCATTGAACGGATGCAGGACAGCAAACGCCGCCGTGCGCTTGAACGAACCTTCGGCTTTTTGCGCGAGGATTACGCCGGAAAAATTCTGGACTTTACCGAAGGCGTCGCCGTCGAATGGGCGCGACTTGTCGCGGCAGCTCAAAAAGAGGGACGCAATTTGTCGGTCGTTGATAGCCAGATTGAGGCAACCGCGGTTCATTTCGGTTTGATGGTCGTCACTCGGAACGAAAAAGATTTCTACCATCCAGTACTAAACCCATGGAAGTAACGATATGTTAAAAGCCGGAATTGTCGGGTTGCCTAACGTAGGCAAATCAACCCTGTTTAACGCCCTCACGCGCACACGCAAGGCCGAGGCGGCAAATTATCCTTTTTGTACCATCGACCCGAATGTCGGCGTCGTCACGGTGCCTGATCCGCGCTTGGAGCCCTTGTCCAAAATCGCCAAAACACAAACCATCATCCCGGCAGTCATTGAGTTTGTGGACATTGCCGGCCTGGTCAAAGGCGCTTCCCAGGGCGAGGGTCTCGGCAACAAGTTTCTTTCCCACATTCGCGAAGTGGACGCCATCGTCCAGGTCGTGCGCTGCTTTGAAGACCCGGACATCCATCACGTGACCGGCAGCGTGGACCCTGTGCGCGATATCGAGATCATCAATACGGAACTGGCCGTCGCCGACCTTGATAACGTCAAAAAGCGCCGTGAAAAGCTGGCCAAAGATGTCAAACGCGGGGATAAGACGGCCGTCGCTGAAAACGCTGTGCTTGCAAAGCTCGAAACCGCGCTCGATGCGGGCAAGATGGCGCTCACGGTCCAACTGACCCCGGAGGAAAAGCAAATTTCCAAAACGTTTTACCTGCTGACCGACAAAGCAACGATTTTCGCCTGCAACGTGAAGGAAAATGAATTGGCCGGCGCGGACAAGAATCCATTTGTTAAAAAGGTGACGGAATATGTAAAAACGCACCTGGCGTGCGAGGCCGTCGTTATCAGCGCGCAAATTGAAAGCGACTTGAGCGATCTGTCCGATGGGGAAGCTGCGGAATTTTTAAAGGAACTGGGCGTCAATGAATCCGGCGTCGGCTCCCTTATTCGCGCCACTTATCATTTGCTCGGATTGCGGACGTATTTTACAGCGGGCGAGAAGGAAGTGCGCGCCTGGACCATCCATGTAGGTGACACCGCCCCAAAGGCTGCGGGCGTCATACACTCGGATTTCGAACGGGGCTTCATCAAGGCTGAAACCGTGGCTTACGACGACTTAATCCAATGCGGTTCCATCGCAGCCGCGCGAGATAAAGGGCTCTACCGGATGGAAGGCAAAGAATACGTCGTGCAGGATGGGGACGTGATGCTGTTCAAGTTCAATGTGTAAGCGGCCTGGACTCAGCCAATTTTGTATCTGCGAATTTTTGGATCAACTTCCAGAGACCATGCATCGATTCCCCCGCGCAGGCACCGGACGTTTTGCAATCCGTGCCCGATGAAATAAGCGGCCGCGTCGAGCCCGTTTTTTCCCTGATGATCCACGACGACAATGGGTTGGGTATTTGAGCCGCTGGCCATGAGTTCGCGCATGACGTCCTGTGAGAGCAGCACCGAACCGGTGATATGGACGGCCTGGAATTCCTCGCGCGAGCGGACATCCACGAGCTTTAGCGACGGCTCGTTTTTTAGCAATTCCGCCAGTTCCTTTGGCCCAATCAAAATTTTCGCGTCCTGTTCGTGGCTGGATTGGATGTGCGCCATGACTTCGGCGGCATCGAGGTTGCCATTGCGCGCGCAAACCTGGGCGAGCGTCTCATCCGGGCTGAACCCGCAACTGCTGCACCCGCCGATATGAAATCGCCGAAACAACGCGCGTTGCGCGCCTGGAAAGATTTCCAGCACTTCGCGCATGGATGATTGAGGAGTAATGCTCATCATTGAGAATATTCGCGCCAAATGTCGCGCCGCGCCATGAAATTTTTGCCGAATCCAAAGGCTGGCAAAGTCCTAACCTGGCCTGGTGTACACGCTTTAGCGTGCTTCGGAGCACCTCGAAGACTGGACGGCGAACCCGGAACACCCTAAAGGGTGGACACCAAACCAAATTACTGCCCCAAAGCTGCCGAACTTGCCTAAAACCCCCATCTTTGCTATTGAATAGCCAGTGCCCGACCCAAGTCTGCTCATCCTGATTCCGGCTTACAATGAAGAGCGTCGCATCGAACCGATGCTCCGCAGTTATGCCGAATTTTTCGGTAAAAATTATTCAGGCCCATTTCAATTGTTTGTGGTGCTCAACGGCTGCACCGACAATACGATGGGTGTCGTTCAAAAGGCCGCCGCCGAATTTCCAACGATTCGGTCGCTGGAGTTCAAAGACGCCATAGGAAAGGGCGGGGCGCTTATTGAAGGGTTGAAGCTCGCGAAGCAATCAGAGCTGATTGGCTACGTGGACGCCGATGGTGCGACCGGCCCGGCGGCGTTTCTCGACCTGGTGAGAAAAATCGGCACAGCCGATTGCATCATCGGTTCGCGCTGGCTGCCCGGGGCAGTCATCCACCAATCGCAACGGAGTCACCGCCGGTTTGCCAGCCGCGTGTTCCACAAAATCGTCCAGATGTTCTTTTGGATGAATATCCGCGACACGCAATGTGGCGCCAAGGTGATGAAAACGCAGGCGGTTGAGAAAATCCACGATCGCCTGAGCATCGCGGATATGGCATTCGATATCAATTTGCTCTATTCGCTGAAACACGCCGGGTTCAAAATCGTCGAAGTGCCGACGGAGTGGACGGATAAAGCCGGCTCAAAAGTCGTATTGGCGCGTTCGTCACTCACGATGTTTTTGTCAGTCGTGCGGGTGCGGCTGATTTATTCTCCGTTTTACAGATGGCTAAGCCCGTTGCGTCCGTTGGAGGGGTGGGTCTATACGAAACTGCGCCAGCCCCGGCCGCTCTCGACTCGCAACCGCGGGAAGCAGGACCAATCAGGCGCATCCTGAAGCTGTTCCTGCGACGGTGGTGGAGCACGGCGCGCTGCGCCGTGCAGCGCCGCATCTAGCGGCGCAATGAGTGTAGCCGGACGTTGAAAATTCTCCGACGATCTTACGGCGAAACAACTTCCTGCGCCGTGACGGAGAAAAGATTTTCGACCGCCCAATCCGGTTGATGTGATTTTAACTCATCCAGCGTGGCGCCGCCGGTGGCGACCGCCAGTACCTTTGCTCCGATGAATCTTCCGCAACGAACGTCGTGAGCCGTGTCACCAATCACAACAATCTGATCGCCGCGCAATTTCCGGCCAAGCAACCGGCTGCCGCGTTCGCGGGCGGCGACGGCGATGTAATTGCGATCTTCGCTGTCGTCGGCGAAAGCGCCCATTTCAAACGGTTCCCAAAGGCCGCAGTGACGCAACTTGATTTCCGCGCCCAGCCGGATGTTGCCCGTCAACAGGCCAATGACCGGCGGCGCGGGCAGGGCATTCAGGGCGGCGAGAAATTCCAGCACTCCTTCGCACGGACGCGGCGCGCCCTGGGATAAGATATAATCCAGGAGGAAAACGTAGTGCTCGAAGAAGCGCTCCGTGTTTTCCCTGGTGATGGGGACTTTATGATATTCAAAGAATTCACGCACCAGCCCGGTATCGGTGCGTCCGGCGAATTTTAACTTTTCGAAGCCGTCCATTGCCTGAAATTCGGCGGCAAAGACTTTACGAAAGGCCTCGATTCCCGCTCCTCCTGTGCGCACCAGCGTCCCGTCAATGTCAAATAAGACAAGTTCAACCATGAAACAGCCTATCTCAGCTATTGTGTCCGGAGAAGATAAAAACCGGCGGGAGAACCGGACCTGAATGCATTTGTGATCGTGAGCGTAAAATTTCCAGCCTCGCAAATATTTGTGGTCACAGGCGCCCAATTGGATGGCGTTACCGTCAGATTTGTTGTCATCCAAACGGTATAAACGGCCCCGGTTATGCCGTCGGCGATATTAAATGTCAGGTTGTTTCCCGAGATGCCCCCGCCGGAAAAGACTGGCGCAGGAATTGGAATCGTGTAATCGGCGACCACAGGCAGGTGATCGCTGGCGTTTGTCAGGTCGTTGTAAAGGTTTGCAGCGCTGATAAAGGCCGGGCCGTTCGTTACCAGGTCTTTACTTAACGCGGTGTCCGTCCCGTTGGCAAGGTTGCCGTAGTAGGCTGTAGTCCCGTTGTTGCCGAATGCGTGATACGTGCCCGGGACATATTCGAATCCGCCTGGCGCGCCATAATAAATATTTGTCGTCATCAATTGCAGGTCATCCCTGTATTCGAGGTCGTAGCTATGCTCTGTCAACATGAGCAGGATATTGGTGTTAGACGTGTCTGTTTCCCAATTTATGTTGGGATTATTTGTCACGTTGAGCGGATCTACGCCTTGTCCCTTCTGGAATCCCGTGGGCGCGGCCAGGGCCAGGATGGTTTGGTATCCAGTTTCGCCGCTGGTCTCCACGTTGTAATCGCCGACGTATATGACCCGCGCCGTTAGCGGGAGGTCGATCGATTCATTTGTTCGGATAATCGCCGCTTCACCGGCGCGGGCGGTGGCATCGGCGCTTGTGGTCCCTGACTTGTAATGGCTGACGTAAACATAAAATATATTGGATGAAGTGGCGGCAACACCCGCGGGCGCAAACTCGTAGCGCATGACTTCGCGATATTCGCCATAAGCAGAGCCGAGATTGGCCGGGCCGCCGGGCGGATCAACCGGATGGGACGCCACTAACTGCAACGTTTGCGTGTTATAGACAACGGCGTTGGGACCGTTTCCGTCAGCCATATCGCCGCCTTCTTCAGTCGCCTGATACGCGCTGTTGGTATACATACCCGGCGAGTTGTAAAATGTATTCAAGGCATTGCAGATGGGCGACACTGTGGTGGGATTGCTGGTCGTTTCCTGCAACGCCAGGATGTCCAATGGCCGCGCCGGGTCGCCGCCGACGGTTTCTTCGCCGATTCCTTCCAACGCGCCGCCGGCGGCGATGTCGTTCGCATTCGTCCAGGGCGCAATCAGGCCCGGCAATGGCGTCGTCACGCCGTCGATGTCGGCTTCGATGTTGTAGGTGGCGATACGCACAGTCCGGGTCTGTGCGGATGAAAGGTCCGCCGAAATAAAGGCCAAAATCAATCCGATAAACATTCCTCTGGGCGCCGATTTTGAAAACAGGGTTCCGTTCATTGTTTAGTCTTAATATTGCGATAAGGCCGGGCTGGCCGTGTGACATTCTAGAAACTTTTTTTGGGCTGTCAAAACAATGGCTGTCACCTTTTTTGCCGGAGCACCTCAACGTTTATGATTATAGGCAGTGGACGAATACTTGCGCCGGACCAGGTCATCGGTGCGCTCCAGCAAAGGCCCATCCGGGGCAAAATCGGTCCATTTGATTGAAATGCCTTCCGACGCCACAGCGCGCATGGCATGCTCCCAATCGCTGCGTTTGATTGGCATGGGCGGCGGCTGGACCGAGCCTTGAATCAACAGGCCCAGTTTATTTCTTCGCTGCGCCGCCCCGGCAATTTTTTTTCCGTTCCACAGCAAATCAAATTTTTCATGGCCGGTGAAACATTCGCCCGGGACGTCATCGCCGCCCGCCGATTTTTTGTCAGGCGCGAGGCTGGTTTGGACCTTTAACTTCGCAAATGCCTGGCGGATCCATTCATGAATCCGGCGGTAACTGTCAATTGCCGCGAGGTGATGCCACTCGTGGCCGGGCGGCACTGCAAAACTATAGGTCCAGTCCGCGTCGTGCGGGACAATGCCGCCGCCGGTTGGACGGCGTACCAGAGGCCGCAGCAACGTGGCGCGTTCCACGCCGGAATATTTCTGAAAATACCCGAACGACGCCGCCGGCATGGTCCAGCCGTAGAACCGCAGGACCGGACGCTGGAGACGCGACATCGATTCCAGCAACGCTTCATCCAGTGCCATATTAAATGCCGCGTCGCATTTGCCGGAATTCATCAACAGCCAGAAATTCATTTACGGGCCACGGCCTCCTTGACGCCGATTCGCGGGCACCATTTCAGGACTTCGCAATTGGCGCAATCCGGCTTGCGCGCAAAGCAGCGGCGGCGCCCGTGCCAAATCAGTAAATGGCTGAATAACGCCCATTGCTGTCGCGGCGCCAGTTTCATCAAATCCGTTTCGATTTTTTCCGGCACGCGGTGACGCGTCATTCCAAACCGATGCGACAGGCGGGCCACGTGCGTGTCTACAACCACGCCCACGTTGATGCCGAAGGCGTTACCCAGGACAACGTTAGCGGTTTTGCGTCCAACGCCGCCAAGTTCGAGAAGTTCGTCCATTGTATTGGGCACCTCGCCGCCGTGCCGTTTTACAATATCGGTGCAAGCCGCCTTGATATTGCGCGCTTTATTTCTGAAAAAGCCCGTGGTCCGAATGTCATCTTCCAATTCCGGAATTTTTGCGTTCGCAAAATCCTCCGCGGAACGATACTTCTTGAACAGTGTTTCCGTGACAATGTTGACCCGCTTGTCTGTGCATTGGGCGGAAAGGATCGTGGCAATGAGCAGCTCCAATGGATTTTGATGCACCAGCTCGCAATGCGCGTCCGGGTACGTCCTCTCCAGGGCGGCGATGATCTCGTGCGTGCGGGCAATTTTTGTTTTGGCGCTTTCGCGGAGCATAGGGGAGTTATTTTAGCAGAGCTTTAAAGCCGGCTTGTTCAAAGTGTTAAAGTACAGAATTTCTCACTTCGCCGGAGGCGCGTTCGTTCCTGCAGTTTTCGGAACCGAATTTGTCTGCTCCACTTTAAAAGCCGGCGCATTGGTTCCCAGAACTGAGACACTTTGCGCTTTTTGGGGCAATACGCTGTCTAATTTTCCGCGATACCAGGCAAAGCCAAGAATAATGGCGATGATGAGCACGATGAGCGTAATGATTTCCACGACTTGGCTTTTCGCAGCGTATGGATCCCGCAGGTCGCGTTCCGAGCCTGGCGGCAAAGTGGCCGTCTGCGTCAAACTTGCGCCGAACGGCACACTCAACTTGGCACGGGCGTTGACCGCCCATCCGTTTGCGTCAAGAATCGGGCCGAGATTGCGCATGCGCAATTTGATCCACGCCATGATTACCGAAGGCGCGGAAATCGCCAGGAGAATGGCCAGAATCGCCAGCGGAATTTCCCATGCCGGCAAATTAAAGAGTTTGGAGAAGATAAGGCTCAAGGCGCTCAGCAGTGTTGTCAGCACCAAACCAATGGCCGCGAGTGTGCCTGTATCAATTTTTGTCCCGCCGGGAGGCGCGGTAGTCGATGCCTGCAGACCCGTCGTCGCTGCCGTTTTCGCGGCGGCGACGCGTTTCGCCACTTGTTCCTCGATAAAACGGACAAGCTTCTTGTAAGGGGCCCAAAAAGCCTGCCGAATGCTGATGGGGTTGGATATAATTTGCGTGATCGTCGCATCATAATCATTCCCCAGGCGATCGTAAAAGATTCCGTTTCGGCCCACCATCAGGTTTCCTTCATCGCCCTGGGAGAAGACTGCCACGATGCTGCGCTTTTCACCGGTCGGCCTGCGTGTGCAGTCCAAATAGGCCAGGTACGCGCCGGCCAGCCCCGCCAGGGCCGCATGTCTCGCGGCGTCTGCCACCGTCAGGCACAAATCGCAACTGCGCTGGTCCAGGTACAGTCGTCCTGCCTGAAAAATCGCCGGCTCCTTGCGGGTGTAAAAAGTTTTAAAACTGACGAAATTCAGGCAGAGGGTATACAGGTCGCGATTGTAGCGGGCCAGCCGAAGGGCGTTAGCCTGGGGTCCTACGGCAACGTCCTTTGCAATTAATGCGCCGATATCTGCCTTGAATGTGCCTGCGAGAATTTCCCGCACGCGCTTCAGGCCGAGCTTTTCCACCGAGATGCCGGTCGCCGCCGCTGATTTCGCGTCAAATGGCGCGAGTTTGGCCTGCAACGATGTCCACTCCGCTTCCGTCAGTGAGTTCTTATCGCCGAAGAAGGGTTTGACTGCGGATGCCTGCAATTCAGTCAACGGCCCGGCCCAGGCGGGATTCACGCCTTCGACCAGCGGTAATGCCTTGCCCGGCGCAATTTGCGCCAATGGAAAACCGGAAAATTCGGCAGCGTTTGCGCTCAAGTCCTTTTCGGTCAATTGCAGGTATTCCCACTCCTGACGGTTTAGCGCCGGAACGGCCCGCGTATCAAATGCGGCGAGACGGCAGCGCGCAAAAAAATCATTCACCTTCGCCGCAACCGCCTTTACAGCCACGGAGGCCGCGGCGGTGGCCGCGCCCAGCGGCATAATGGTCTTGTCCTCTTCAATCTTTTTCCACAAGTTTGAATAAGCTTCCGCGTCGGCAAAAAAGGCGTTTAATTTCTTCAGGTCCACCCCCGGTTTGCCGCTGTCGGTTTCGCTGCCTTCGCATGCAATGATGTCCAAAAGGACTCCTTTCGTGACGTCATCGCCGGCGGCTTCGGGCGGGATTACGCCGTCACCGTCGAAATTCGTGGTCACAAACGTTTTTTCCGTGGCAATAACGTCGTCCAACGTGAGTTCAGTGGCGTCCTTTTTGCCCAGTCCGGCCAAAATTTGCTTTGCGCCTTCGAGGACGGCTTTGCCCTCCGTCGTCGCGTCGTTGATGGCGTCCAGTGGCAGTACGGGCAAGCAGGAGAGCAACAGGTCAGGATTTTTTAGCAGGCCCGTGGCCCATTTTGTCGCCGCAATGAGTTCAGGCGCCCGAATGCGCCCGTTTCCGTCGGTGTCAATCAATTGGAGTGTTTGGCTGTCGAGCTCCACGCCGTGTGTCGGACAAGCCAGAGCCACCCAAAGTTTTTGATCCAAACGGTCCAGATTGGCAAGGTCGGCGGCGGATTCAAGCTTGACCTGGTCAAAGCCGCCCGCCCGGAAAAATTTCCATTTATGAGATTTCTCGTTCATGACGGTCTCCTCTGCTATTTGCCGGCCATCCCTGACGCCCTCCCGGCCCCTCAGACGTACAGTAAGTGTCGCCAAAACAGCATTGCAGGGAAAGGCTTTTGTTCGCGGCCTAACCCACCACTTCGATCCTCGCCATTTGTTCTAACGTCTTTTGTGCTTCTCCATTCCATGTGGACCAGGTCGCCCGGACGACGATTGTGCCCGGGCAGTCCGCGAGGCTCTTAATCCAAACCGCACCGACCCCTCCACTGTCGTCCAATAACGTAAATGGGTTGTCTCCCACGATGACGCCGGGTCCGCTGAGGTGGAAGACAACGGCGCCGTTCATAAATGGACGTTGCGCACCGTACCGATCCAGGACCCTGAAAACCAGTCGCGTGGCATCCGAACCATCGGCATTCAGAGTTTCATCGTCGGCGGCCAGAGTGAATTTGTCTCTGCTAATATCACCCGAGAACGACCTTGAAAGGGCCAGATTGTCGCCAGTATATCCATCAATTCGAAGTTCAGGCGGGACGGCTTTGGGATTGCCGGATGAGGGAATTTCAAGATCGCAAAAGAACGGAGGGTATTTCAAATGCGGAAAGTTTTCGCGGTCCGGAGTGACTGAGGCAACTTTCTCCCTGCCCACAAATATCTCCAACCGGTCGCAATTTGAAAAGATGGCTGCATTTTTGCCGGGTCCGTTGGGCGTTTGCGGCCCAAAATCCCAATAGAAATTGGGCTCGATGACCGGCCGGACGTCCGGACTGACTTGCGCCTGATAAAACGTCGCGCCGAGTTTTGGGATTCTGAAAATGTCCGCGACACCCGGGGTTTTAATCTGGTTGTACGGATTTTCTCCGCTCGGATAGTCAAAAGCACACCACGCAATGACCCCGCAAAACCGGGGATTGGCCGCCGCCTGCTCATGGGCCTGGGCGTGATATACGGCCTGTTTTACCTGCAATGCCACGTCACCACTGCGGCGGTATTTATGGGCGATACTGGGCCCGATGCCGACGAGTTGGCCGACGGTTTCAGTCAGTAAAAAGGGCACACCCGGGAGCGGTTGCTTCAACTCCAGTTTGCCCGTTTTCTCATTGTGGGTATAGTCGTTGAAGGCATAAACGTCTTCTGACCATCCTTTCAGACTGTACATGTCCATTGCGCCTGAAGCCGGACGCGTATCATCCAATTCTTTGGCCGCAGCTGTGGTGCGCTTGTAAAATTCCGGAACGTTTCTTGATTCATTGATGCGGACACCCCAAATAATGACGGACGGACGGTTTCGGTCACGCCGCACCATGTCCTGGACATCGCGCACCGCCAGGTCCTGCCATGTTTGATTTCCAATATAGTGCCACCCGGGCAATTCTTCCCAGACCATCAGGCCCAGCTCGTCGCATGCATCCAAAAATGCCGGTGATTGCGGATAATGCGAGCAACGGACGGCATTGCAATTAAACTCGTGCTTGAGAATTTCCGCATCGCGGCGCATGACACGCGGCGGCATGGCAAAGCCGGTGTAGGGCAGCAGTTCATGGCGGCAGAGTCCGAACAATTGAAGGCGCCGGCCATTTAGAAAAAATCCGTCCAGGTCAAAGCGCGCTTCCCGCAAGCCGATTCGCACACGATAATCATGCAGAGGCTGGTCATCTGCATAGAGCGTGGCCACGATGTCATAAAGTTGCGGCGTGTCCGTATCCCATAGTTTCACATTGCCCAAATCAGATAACACGAGGCTTGCCTGAATTTGTCCGGTCTGCGAAATAGCGACCGTCTTTGAATCCGTTGCTACCCGGCGATCGCCATCCATCATGTCCACCTGGAGTCGCAATGGCGTGTATGGGAGAGCGGCGGCGTCAATTTTGCAGGTCACTTCGACACGCCGGTCCGCGTCCAAAACCTTGACCGGTTTGGCGAAAACATCGGCGATGAAGATCTGCGGCACAGCTCGCAAGCGGACCGACCGGACGATTCCGCCCGGTTCAAGAAAATCAATTTCGTTGGGCCCGCGTTCGTAGCCATCCGGCGGCACGCTCAGCCAGCGCGAATCAATGGCCACACCGAGGACATTTTTTTCCTGCAACATTCCGGTGATTTCGTAATGGAACGGCAAATAACCGCCGATATGCTCCGGCAGAGCATGACCATTGAGCATGGGCAATGCGCGGCTCATGACGCCGTCGAAATCCAGGAATACACGGCGGTTTTTGAATTCATCGCGCGCCGCGAAATGGCGGCGATACACCCAAACGCCCGCCCAATCGTCCGGGACCCAACCTTCCCAGGAGAGTTTTGCGACGCAGTGGGGCAGGGTGACCGTTTCGAAACCTGTTTCATCATAGCCGGGCTGCAGATAATTCGAATCGCCATTCCACTGGCCGCCGAACAGCCAATTTTGGTCGAGTGGAAATGAATAACCCGCCCCGCCGAACGTGGAAGCACCCCACGCTTTGGAACCAAAAAGGCCAAGGACAGAGCCGGAAGCCAATGCAGCAGTTCCAATGGAACATGTTTTTAAAAAGTCACGGCGGGAAAAATGACTCGATAAGCCCGAAGAAGATTTCATCCAATATTTTTTAGTAAAAAAAATAGTGCGTGTAAAGCATTGGAAACAGAAAGCAGTCTCTGATGCATCTGCTATACTGGCGCCGGCGTAAAAAAAGTGAGCAATCAGTACCGCAAAACTATGAACAAGCCCACAAGCAACCCCTTTTTGAAAGCCAGGGAAGAGAAGGAGCGGATGAAGGAATTGAAAAACTGGTCGCTCAGCAAATCGCCGAAAACACAAGCGAGGGGCTTCACCAGAAATGAACTTCTGAAATAGGACGCTAAAGTCTCACGAGGGTTTCCGAGTGTCCCGGCGGCTCGATCCGATGAGCAAATAATAAACAACCGGCGTAGCAATCAGCGAAAGCAGCACGGAAATGAACAGCGCACCAATCACGGCGATGGCGAGCGGTCTTAGCATTTCCGCGCCGGCGCCGATGCCGTAAGCCAGCGGCAACATGCCCAGCGCCGCGGCCAGGGACGTCATGAGCACCGGGCGCAACCGCCGATGGCCCGCCTGCACCAACGCCTCGATGACTTCAACGCCCTGTTCGCGCAACTGCCGGAAATAGTCCAGCACAAGAATGCCGTTCTTGGCCACGATGCCGACTCCGATAATTGCGCCCAGGTACGAAATGATATTCAGCGAGACACCAGTAATCCACAGCGCGGTCACTGTGCCAAATAATGCGAGGACGGAGCCGAAAACAATGGCGATGGGTTCGCAAAACGAGCGAAATTCGATGAGCAACACGATGAACACGAGCAGGCCAGCGGCCAGCAGCACCGTGAGCAGGTTTTGAAAAGACTCCTGCTGCAACTGATAGAGGCCGCCGTATTCGACGGAGCCGGGCGGCAGCCAGCTTAATTTGGCCTGGATTTCGCGCATGGCAGTGCCGGTATCAACGCCTTCGAGCCGCGCCGTGACGATATTATCCTGACGCAGATTGTCGCGGTTCAACTCAGACTCGGCCGGCGCGACTGACAGGTCGGCGACCTGGTCCAGCTTCACGACTGCGCCAGTTGGCGTACGGATGGGAAAATCCTGCAGCGTCGACATTTTGTTCACGGTGTCCGACGGGGCCATGACTCGCAGGTTCACGACTCTGTCGCCTTCGAGAACATAAGAAGAAATCTGCCCGTACAACGCAGTGTTCACGGCGTCTGAAATCGTCCGGGCGGTCAACCCAAACCGCGCCGCGTCGGCGGGCCGTACGCGGACATTGATGGATGGACCGGTCTCGGTCAGGCCGTTAAACGTGTCCACGACTCCGGGGATCTGTTTAATGTCATCTTCGACACGCGGCGCTGTTTCCTGGAGCCAATTCACGTCGAAAGAAAACAGATTAATTTCGACCGGATCGGGCGCCATTTGCAGATCGCCGATTAAATCATCCATGAATCCGTGAAAGACCCAGTTCATCATCGGGAAACGCTGGTCAAAATCATGACGCATATTTTCCAGAACTTCTTCAGTGGAATGTTTTCGGCCAGCTTTTAGCTTGACGAGGTAGTCGCCTGAATATGGCTCGGTGATGAATGGTCCCAGTTGGTCGCCCAGCCGACGCGAATAGCCTTCGACGTCCTCATTGGTGCGAATGCTCTGCTCCGCCTGGTCCAAAATGCGCGCGGTTTCGGCAAGGCTCGTTCCCGGAGCCGCATTATAATCCATGACAAAACCGCCTTCGTCAAAATCGGGCAGAAAATTCGTTTGCAGTTGCCGATAGATTAAAATTCCGAAAATGAGTATTAATCCGCAGGCCATCAACACCAGCCAGGGGCAGCCGAGCGCCCAACGGACGACTCTTTCGTAAATCCACAACACGCGCCTGAGCAAAAACCCCGCTTCCTGTCCCGTCGCAGCCGAAGTAGTCCGGCCCCGGATGAGCCATCCGGCGATCGACGGCGTCAACGTGACGGCCAAAAGCAACGATACCAGCAGCGTGACGACCATGGTCAGTCCCAGGGCGCGGAAAAACACCCCCGGCATGCCGTCTAAAAATGCCAGCGGCAGGAAAACAACCACCGGCGTCAGCGTCGAACCGACCAGCGCCGTGATAATTTCGCCCATGGCTTCGTGAATGGCTTCCAGGCGCGGCCGTCCGGCGGCAATGCGGTGGCAGATGGCCTCCACCACCACGATGGCGTCGTCAATAATCAACCCGATGGCTGCGGCGATCCCGCCCAGGGTCATCATATTAAAGCTCATGTGGGTCAGCTTCATCACGACGACCGTGATCAGGACGCACATGGGGATGGTCACGATAGCGGTCCAAACACTGCCCCAGTTTTTCAGGAAGAAATAGAGAATGACGATTGAGAGAACCAGGCCGAAAAAGATGGCGCTCCAAACGCTGCTCACCGAATCGCGGACAAATTGGGATTGATCGTAGAAATAACCCAGGTGCATGTCTGGCGGCAATTGCCGGTGCAATTGTTGCAGGGCCTTTTGCAGGTCCGTGGCAATCTGGAGAACGCTCGCATCCGGCTGGCTTTCAATGTTAAACAAAACCGCCTGCCGTCCCTGTGCTGACATTTCAGTGTAGGCTGGCGCCGGGCCGCGCTTTACCGTGGCCAAATCCGCAATCCGCACCGGATGTTGATTGCGGACGGTGATTGCCAGATCGCCGATTTCTTCCGGCGAACTCACGCGCCCATCCACCGTGGTCAAATAGAGATGATAGTTCTCTTCGATCATCCCGGATCCCGCTACGAGATTGTTTTGTGTCAGGGCGTCACTCACATCCTGCATGGCCAGGCCGGCGGCCTGCAATTTGAGGGGGTCGACAATGACGTGATATTCCGGTTCGCGGCCGCCAATGATTTCAACGTTGGCGACGCCCGGGATTTGCAGAAACAGGGGCTTAATGATGTAGTTGGCTGTTTCCCAAACGTCCATTTGGTTGCGCGTAGAGCTTGTGAGGCTGATGCCGATGATGGGATAACTCAGCGAAAAGGCTACACGCGAAACATCGGTTGACGCAGTAGCCGGAAGGTCGCTCCGGATTTCGGCGAGTTGCCCGAGCACATAGAGTTCCGATTGGTGCATGTCCGCGCCCCAGTTGAACAGGACGTTGATAATGGCTGCGCCACGGGTGGTCGACGACCGGACACTCACGACTCCCGGGATGCTTTTCATCGCCTCCTCGATGGGCCGCGTGATGGTGGCCATCATCTCATTGGCCGGCATGATGCCGTTGTTGACCATGACGACGACGCGCGGAAAATTTGTTTCCGGAAAGACCGAGGACGGTGTATTGCGGGCGGAGAAAATTCCAGCCAAACACAGGATCGCCGCAATAAACGTGATTGAGAGCGCGTGGCGCGTGGCAAATTGGCCCAGACGTGAAGATGCGGGATTCATTTAGCCACAGATGAACACAGATGAAACACAGATTTTCAGAAGGCCCTCCGAGTTGGAACGCGGATTGCGGATTGCGGAATGCGGATTTCGGAATGACGGGTTGTCGGTTAAACGACCACCGTCCCGATGAACCGCAACATTCTCGTTCCGACGATTCTCCCTCCCCATGAACCTGCTTCGGAGCGCGG
>Ga0335075_10001025_pt1 | contig 47179 bp, 39 predicted proteins | sample Lox_Sample_24_FD_206723 | JGI IMG/M metagenome (GOLD analysis project Ga0335075, IMG submission 206723) | Soil microbial communities from Loxahatchee National Wildlife Refuge, Florida, United States - Lox_Sample_2.4 | ecosystem: Environmental > Terrestrial > Soil > Wetlands | place: USA... | reverse complement strand
AGTTCCTGGGAGTCATCTACCACACCCTGAAGAACAACTGGGTCTTCGCTGACTTCCCCAATTTTGTCCTGGCCTCCTGAAAACAGGCCACAACTACAACCTGAGTAGACAACTATTCATGGGAGATACCAATGGTCGAACTCATCGTTCTCTATAAGACACCCAACGATCCCAGGCATTTCGAGAAGCACTACCGCGAAGTCCACGGGCCGATGACGGCCAAACTGCCCGGAGTTAAAAGCTACAGCTATGGGCCTGTTCATGCCATAAACGGCTACGGCGACGCCGGCGAATTCTTCTGGTATTGGTCCGGCATATTCGACAGCACTCAGGCTGCCATCGATGCCATGGCATCGCCGGCAGGTCAGGCAGGCGCTGCTGACGTGCCGAACTACTATCACCGTGATCCGCTCTTCATGTTCTTCGAAAAGTAGGCCTACTTCGAAGCCATCACAACCTCCATTCCAGCCCCACGCTTCCGAAGCTGACTGGAATGGACGCCTTAGCCAGGAGGAGATTTTTATGGCCGCTTATTTAATTGCATTTGCCAAGGTAAAGAATGCCAACCGTATTCCCGAGTATTCGTCGGCCGCCGGACCGACATTAGGAGCGTCAGAGGGAAGCGTTGTCACCCGCGGCAAGGTGCGGTCGCTCGTTGGCGTGTTCAGCGCTGATTCCTGCTTGATCGTGAAATTCAAGGACGCTGCGGCGATTGAAGCTTGGCACGATTCTCCGGGGTACCAGGCGCTGATTCCGCTGCGAGATGAGGTGATGGATTCGAATTTTCTGGTATTGGAAGAGCCGGCCTGAAGGGTACGAAACACTCTACGGCGGCGTTTACGAAGCCCCGTCCTTCCGGCGCCCAGACCAGTGATCCGCTGTCCTGAACTCAGCGTGCGTTGACGTAGTCACTAGCAACTTTCGGAAAGACCATCGAATACCATCTCCCGGGCGCAGTGCAGCCCGGGAAAGGAGCTACTTAGATGAATGAGATTTTCTGGCCCGAGGATTACATCCCAGGCTTCACCGACAACTTCGCATCAAACGAAGTTATTGTTGCGGGACTAAGCGCCAGCGATGTTTGGCCATTCCTCAGCAAGGCCTCGCTCTGGCCGACCTACTATTCGAACTCAGCGAATATCTGTTTCTACGACGGCAACGGTCGTGAGCTGGAGGACGGCGTGCGTTTCTACTTCGAGACCTTCGGCTTTCCGGTGGAAGCGCAGGTTTTGGAGTATGTCCCACCGGCCGAAGGCAACCCGGGTCGCCTTGGCTGGCATGGCTGGGGCGGCGAAAGCGAGACACGCTTCGACGTGTACCACGCGTGGCTGATCGAGGAGCTCCCAGGCGGGCGGGTGCGTATCCTCACGCAGGAATCCCAGAGGGGCAAGCCGATCCAGGAACTGGCCAAGAAGAAACCCAACGTGATGATCAACGGCCATCAGGACTGGCTAGACGGTCTGGTCGCCACGGCACGGAAAGCGAGGTCGTGATGAAAGCTGCAGTCCTTCGTGCGCCTGGCGGGTTGGACCGGATCGAGGTCCAAGATATCCCGGACCCTGGTCAACCCGGGCGGGGCAGATCCGGATCGCGCTGCACGCGACCTCGCTCAACTACCACGACCTGTTGGTCGCCAATGGCGGTCTCCCGACCGCAGCAAGTCAATACGCCCAATCTTACAGTGGCCTACGTCATCCTTAAGCCATTTGATGAACGCCATCACAGCGCAGCGCAGATCAACGCAGAGCTCAACGCCAGGTTTGCGAACATCAAGGATGGCTTCACCTATGCGTTGATGCCGCCTCCCATTCAGGGTCTCGGCAACGGCTCGGGTTATTCGCTCTATCTGGAAGATCGAGCCGGGCTCGGGTATGGCGCTCTCCAGAATGCGTTGAACGCGTTCCAGAGCGCCGTCGCGCAAACGCCAGGGATGACCTATCCCGTCAGTTCCTATCAGGCCAACATCCCACAACTCGAAATCAAGGTGGATCGGGTGAAGGCTAAGGCGCAGGGCGTCGCGTTAACCGATCTATTCGACACCCTGCAGACCTATCTTGGCTCGGTCTATATTAACGACTTCAATGTATTCGGGCGCGTTTACCGGGTGATGGCGCAGGCGGATACCACCTATCGCCAGCGAGTAGAGGACATCGGCAATCTGCGTGTGCGCAATGCGCGCGGCGAGATGGTGCCTATAGGCTCGATCGTGACGGTAGTCCCGAGCTATGGACCTGATCCGGTCATGCGTTATAACGGCTACCCGGCTGCCGATCTTATCGGCGATTCCGATCCGAAAATACTCTCATCTGGACAGGTGGTTACCAAGCTGACGGAGATCGCCGACAAGGTGTTGCCCCGTGGCATCGTGCTCGAGTGGACAGACCTCAGCTATCAGCAGGTGACACAGAGTCACGCAGCTGCCGTGGTATTTCCACTCGCCGTGATGCTGGCTTTCCTCGTGCTTGCCGCTCTTTATGAGAGCTGGACGTTGCCCCTCGCAGTCATTCTGATTGTCCCCGTGTGCATGTGCGCGGCACTTCTTGGCGTGTGGCTCACGGGTGGCGACAACAATGTGTTCGTGCAGGTGGGCTTAGTGGTTTTGATGGGCCTGGCCTGCAAAAACGCAATCCTGATCGTCGAGTTCGCTCGGGAGTTAGAACTTCAGGGCAACAGCATCGTCGAGGCCGCGCTCGAGGCCTGTCGCATGCGTCTGCGTCCCATTGTGATGACCTCGATCGCCTTTATTGGCGGTTCGATCCCGCTGCTCCTGGGGCATGGCGCCGGAGCGAAGTTCGCGCCGCGACTGGCATCACTGTCTTCTCCGGGATGCTCGGTGTGACACTGTTTGGTCTCTTTCTGGCTCCGGTGTTCTACGTAGCCCTGCGCACATGGACGAAGAAAGAGTTTCGCGAGGAATGGGAAGAGGGTCACGAGGAATTGGAGGAGAGCAATGCTTAAGCGCAAATCAATTCTGGCGACAGCGCTCTCTCTTGGACTCACCGCATGTTCCGTTGGCCCCCGTTACAAACAGCCAACGCTCGCGCTTCCGCAGCAGTTCACTGCTCCCGCAGCGGCGACCGTTGACGTCACTCCACACGCAAACGCGAGCGATCCAGAGTTCTGGCATAGTTTCAATGACCTGGAATTCAGCTCGCTTGTGCGGCGTGCGCTTACCGCGAATAACGATCTGCGCGCCGCGCTGGCCCATTACGACAGCGCCAATGCCTTATTGCGTGAAGCAAAATTCGACCGCTATCCCACGGTAACGATGAGCACGAGCGTTGGAAGACAGAAGCTCAGCTCTTTCCAGGCGTTTGGCTATCCGCGAAATAATCGCTTTTTCAACCCCGGGATTAATGCTAGCTGGGAACTCGATTTCTTTGGTCGCGTTCGTCACAACATAGAGGCACACCGCCAGCAGACTTTTGCGGATGCAAGTGACCTTGCTGCAATGCAGGTTACCGTGGTTGGAGACGTGGCGAGCACTTATATCGACCTCCGTGGACGGCAGGAACTTCTTCGGGTAGCGCGGGAGAATGTTGAGAACCAGCAGGAAACAGTACGGCTAGTTGAGGCGGCCTACTCGGCTGGTAGAGGAACACAGTTCGATACGGCGAGATCACGCGCTCTTCTCGAGACAACTACCTCTCGCATTCCAGATCTGCTCGCTGCGATCGCACTCGATGAACATCGTCTTGCCGTACTATGCGGGCTCAACCCAGATGTTCTCGTCTCTGAGCTTGAAGTGGCAAGGCCACTGCCCGACCTTCCTCGACGTATCGATCCCGGAACACCGGCTGATCTTATACGGCGTCGCCCCGACATAAGCGCGTCGGAGGAACGCCTGCATGCCGCGACAGAACGAATCGGTATTGCCACCGCTGACCTTTTCCCGCGTGTCAACTTCGCGGGGCTTCTCGGATTCAACGAACTTCACGGGGATACACCGTTTGACGGGATCAGCGCTGTGAACCTGGCGGAACTGAACATCGATTGGTCCTTTCTTGACCGAGGAAGAGTTCGCGCTCGAATCGCAGCCAGCCAGGCCGATGGCGATGCGCGGCTTGCCCAGTATCAGCAATCGGTTCTCCTGGCTCTCGAGGACGTTGAGAACGCTCTTGTGAACTATGCGAGGTCGCAGGACCGTGATGTTCAACTCCAGCTCGCCGCCAGGGATAGTAGACGTGCAGCCGACCTCGCCAGTGTTCGTTATAGGGATGGAGCTACCAGCCTACTGGACCTGCTGGACGCGCAGAGAGTTGAACTGCAGGCGGAGGATGCATATGCGGAAAGCCATTCCAACAGCGCCCTCTCTGCCGTTCTAGTGTACAAATCGCTGGCTGGCGGATGGCCGCAAACTCTTCCGGCTACGAAAGGCGGAAGACCCTGAGGCGTGCGCTCTTTTCTTGGGCAGGCTTTGATCCGTGGCTCGCGAAGGGATCGACACATCTCCACCATAACGTAATCATCGGAGAACTAAATGAAGAGCTGGCAGTTGAAGAAAAGCGGAAGCGAAAACCTTCACCTTATCGAGAGTCCGACGCCGCAGCCGGGGGTTGGCCAGATTCTCGTTCGCACCAAGGCGGTATCACTGAACTATCGCGATAAGCTCGTTATTGAAGACAAATATCCAGTGCCCATGTTGTACCCTCTGGTGCCTGGATCGGACCTGGCGGCGAAGTTGTCGCAGTCGGTTCCGGGGTATCTCGCCTTAAAGCGGGCGACCAGGTAATTTCCCTCTTCAGGCCGAAGTGGCTCCGTGGAGTGCCTTCGCTCGAGGCGATGCGTGAAAACCTGGGTGGCCCACTTCCGGGCGTGCTCGCCGAATATGTCTTGCTCTCTGAACAAGGCGCGCTCGCCTATCCCGATTATCTGACACCGGCAGAAGCATCGACGCTGCCGGTGGCTGCAATTACTGCATGGGTTGCGTTATTCAAGCACGGCAATCTGAAGCCGGGAGAGACGGTTCTGCTTCAGGGAAGCGGCGGTGTCTCGTTGTTCGCTCTGCAACTGGCTGTGGCGCATGGCGCTCGCGTGTTGGTAACTTCCAGAAGCCCAGGCAAGATTGCGCGCCTGAAACAATTGGGAGCCGCAGAGGTTATCGATACATGTACGAATGCGGCATGGGATGAGGTCGTACTCGGGCTCACCCATGGACGCGGTGCCGACCACGTCCTTGATGTCATTGGAGGGGACGCGGTACCCAGGTCCCTTCAGGCAGCAGCGTGGGGGGGGACATATTGCCTTGATCGGCATCATGGATCGTCCTACTACGACATTTTCGATTTTGGCCGCGATGACCAAAACCTTACGACTTCAGGGTGTTAGCGTCGGCTCGCGCGACGATATGGAGGAGTTGCTGGCATTTGTCGGAAACCATCGAATCTCACCGATCATCGATGCCAGATACAGCTTCAACGCACTACCCGATGCCGTCAATCATCTCGATCGCGGTCCATTTGGCAAGCTCGTCCTAGAAATCAATTGAGCAAATCACCCGACCATCCGCATTGTGAATGACCGGATTCACATCTTTCCCAAACTTGGCTTCAGCAGCGCAGCAAATGCTGGGCTTCGGATCAGAGCAAAGGAAGAACTTCCGCATGAATACACGCACACTTGGCAAGAATGGACCCACCGTTTCATCTATCGGACTTGGCTGTATGGGAATGAGCGCTTTCTACTCCGGCCGCGACGACTCGGAATCGATTGCAACAATCCATCGAGCATTGGACCTTGGGATCACATTCTTTGACACTTCCGACTTTTACAGACCCCACACCAACGAAGTGCTAATTGGACGCGCAATCGCGGGGAGACGAGATCGGGTTTTCCTCTCTACCAAATTCGGCTTCGTCGCGAATCCCTCCGAACCGGGTCAGATAGTCGTTGATGGCAGCCCAGCTTATATCAGGAAAGCTATCGAAGGGAGCCTACAGCGTCTTGGCGTCGAAACGATCGACCTTTGCTATCAACACCGCGTAGATCGCAACACTCCCATTGAAGAGACCGTTGGTGCCCTCTCTGATCTTGTTCGTGAGGGCAAAGTACGCTATATCGGACTCTCAGAAGCAGGCGCGGCGACAATCGAACGCGCTCATCGCGTCCACGCGATCACCGCAGTCCAGACAGAGTACTCTCTCTGGACCCGGGATCCTGAGCTGGAGATATTCCCTGTATGTCGCCGTCTTGGCATCGGTTTTGTAGCGTATAGTCCGCTCGGTCGTGGCTTCCTTACCGGAGCCATCACCAGTCCCGATGACTTCGAACCTAATGACTCTCGTCGCCACCACCCGCGATTTCAAGGAGAGAATTTTGTTCGGAACCTTGAGCTCGTCACTAAGGTCAAGGAGCTCGCGTCTGGTATGGGAATCACTGCGGGCAAGCTTGCACTTGCCTGGGTGTTGGCGAAGGGCGATGATCTCGTGCCAATTCCTGGAACCAAGCGACGCAAGTACCTGGAACAGAATGCACAGCGGTAGATGTGGTCCTTACTAAGGAGCAAGTGTCGGAACTGGATTCTGTGTTCCCGCCTTCAGCTGCAGCAGGCGAGCGCTATAGCGCCAACATGATGCCGCTGCTCAACCGTTAGCCCCCTTGCAACAGTTACCCGTCGGTCTCTAGGTCTTGTCTGACGGCAAGAACCGACGCCAACAAGTCGAGAGAGCTATGTTGGCCCGAACTGATGTCTGTATTCGAACTTGTACCCGACAAACCCCAATCTTAACTCGGTTGCCCCCAAGGATTCGAACCTCGATATGTTGATCCAGAGCCAAATGGCCCGGATAGTCCGAGGGGGAGGTGTTGTCAAGGGGAGCGCCTCTTAGCGGACCGATTATCCGCTGCGCACTCCGTAATTGAGCGTAAACGAGACCAACCTGTATATTAGGTTACTGGTGAAGAATGAGCCCTGATGCTGAAGAATGAGCCCTGAGATCCTCAACTTGTTGAAAATGTGTAGGATGCGCGCACTGCACCCTGTTTTGTACTTCAACTATCCGATAAATTCAGCTCCACCCCTCGCAAAAAATTGAAACTAAATCGGATAGATGGTGCCGGGAGGGGGGGCGAACCCCCATGACCGCAAGGGTCGGCGGATTTTGAGTCTGATTTTTGGCGTTTTGCAGGGTGTTGCACCGTAACGCATCGCATCGCAACAAGTCATTTATTTACATATAGATAAAAGGTTATTCGAGGCTGCAATGCAATGCAGCCAAAAGCAGTAAAGTCGGAAACGAACAGCCATCAAAACAGCCACTGGCTGTTTCGGCGGATTAAGGTCCGAACGGGTCTCGAAGCCCAAAATTAGGAACCAAACTGATTCATGCTGATGGCTGTTTTGGTGGCTGTTTTCGCGGTGATGGCTGTTGTGGTGGCTGTTGCTCCTCCGTTGAGGAAGCGGCCCCCAGGGACTATGAGACCCGAGGGCTCAATGACTCCGCGATACCCCTACGCCACTCTTTCAGCATTCCCTCGCCGACATCAGCGAATGCGGCGTGATCCTTGATGTACTTCTGCACTTCCGAGGATGTTTCCTCGATAGCCTCCGCAATGCGTGACAGCACATCTCTTCCCCGTGCAGGAGTACAGGCTGCGCGAGTTTCGCCGAGCAATTGAAGCTCACGAGCGGTGGGCCAACGCGTGCTTCCGTTCAACGTCAGAGCCATCCCGTCCTTTGGAATGTAAACCGATGTCGTAACGAGGTCATACACGGGAGCAAGACGAGCTTCACCGAGAACGTCATCATACACGATGCCGAAGTTCTTGAGGTGAGCGTCTCCATTGCGAAGCGCGCAGTTAAGTGCGATAAGGGTGAACAGCTTTTCGAGATCGATATTGACTTGCGGCGAATTCGCAAACTGCGTAAATCGCTTGAGGATGGAAGTCTCGTAGCTGCCGCTGTACTTCTTGTCAGTGCCCTTGCCATTGAGGACGCAGAAGTCTTCGAATCCTCGATAGCTGCCGTCGGCCCGGAGATCAAATCGGTCGACGACGAGCGCCGCCCCGTCTTCTGCGAGTCGATACGACGGTACCTCGAGGCCGCACTTCTCAGCGACTCTCAAACAGAAGTACTCGTTTGCTGCGAGTTGCGGATACTCTCGCGCCTCCCAGAACTTCACGATATGTGTAGCACCGCGATAGCTTTCGGACAGACGCGCTCCATTGAATGCAGTCTTTGAAAACGCATCTTCATCGCGGATCAGGAACTTTGGCTGCACACCACTGATGCCCGAGAAGGAAGCGAACTTGTCCAAGAGGTGATGGAATAGATCACCTTGGCGTCGACGAGCGAGGATTTCGTCTACGGACTGAAAGGGTACCTCCTGATTGAGGGATTCTTCGTGTCCGGTGTAGCGAATGCGGCCCACCTGTGATCGGCCAACAATGCCCAGCAGGTCATAGTCGTCGAATGTCCCGACGGCTTTCGCAAACGCAAGACGCAAGCGTTCTCTCAATACACCTTCGGGAAGGTTCATCTCGAAAATGGGTGCGATTCCATACGAGATGTCCCATGAAGCTAGGCGCACGGGCATCGTCACAGAAACGGCGCGCGGCTCAGGGACTCCGGGTTGATAGAGAAACGTTGTGCCGCGCTGTCCGGAGCGATCAAGCAAGCCGGCTTCAGCTCCGTCGGTCCAAACCTTGATCATCGCGGTCCTCTTCCATCAACTCTTCCAAAGTGGGGCGGCGGTTCGCCGCTTCCTGGATGGTCAGCTCAAGGCTGAGCGCTGTAAGAATTCTGGTTATTTTCGAATAACCGAGCTCGCCAATTCGGCCATTCTCCAATGCGTCCAGTGTTGAATGGCCAACTCTTGCCTGTTTCGCGAGCGTAGCCTGGCTCAAACCAAGCGCTCTACGTTTGGTCGCAACGGTCTCGCCAATTTGAATCAAGGTCAACACATGCCTAATATACAAGGTTTTCGCCTGTCTGAGGCAAGATTTACCTTATATACAAGGCGATAGGGTGGTGCGCTGAATACTACCAGCTAGCCTGTGCTCACTGATTAGGCCACGATATGTTCTGGATGATCGCCTCGGGCATACTTGCGTAGATCTGCCACCGGAATCAGCACTCTGCCCCCTATTCGCCGCGTGGGCAACTTCCGATTGGCAATCAGGTAATCCAGCCCTCGCTGACTGATGGAGAGGAGCTGAGCCGCCTCTCCACGGCTGACCAGCAGCTTTTCTTCGGCTGGAATGGTGGCTCGCGCTGGTGGCTTTCTCTGCATTATGTTGAATGGCTCCATCGTTCGCTCCTCTGTGAGAACTCGTTTCTTACAAACCCAATCCGTATCCCATGCTGCGCTCGATCACCTTCTCGGACGCAGGGCCGATCTTTTGCGCTAGGCCTGCGATTGCCTGTTCTGGCTGAAGGGCGCTCTTGTGCGAGACATCGTGACTCAAAGCCTGCACTAGCGTGCCTCGGTTGTTAGTAAATATCTGCGCGTCCCACTGCCCGCGCGAGACTGACACATACGCCATGCGGTGGTTTAGCAAGTCTTTTGCTCCAAGCTCCGTGTCGGCATGAATCAGCACACGTTCTGCTGTCTGTCCCTGGCTCGAATGGCTGGTGACGGCGTAACCATGGTCGATGTGAGGAAAGCCGTGTATTCCGACTTCAACATTGCGTCCACTATCAAGTTTCAGGCGCATTGAACCGTTCGCGCCGATGTTCTCAATGCTGGCAAGCTCACGATTGGCAATCCTCAGCTCTTGATTGGGTGCCGTGAACTGAATGCGATCACCAACGGAAAACGCCTTTTCTTCAGCTCGATAAACTGTGACGCCCATCTGACGGCGTGGATCGTAGGTTGTCTGCTCCCCGCTGCCGCGTAGAACTGTAAGCAGATTCTCTTGGCCGTTTACTGCAAGGACACGGGCATACTCGCCTTTACCAATGCCTGTTTCCTTCGATGTCCGCGAATAATGCAGTACGTCGTTGGGCTGATACCGCTGTGCCCAACTGCGATCCGCGCCGGTCAGCTCCTGCCGTGGGACAAGCACTTGCATCGTATGTTCTTGCTTGCCAACGATGCCTTGCCCTCGTAGCTCCCGATGAATAGCGATGTTGATCTCAGCACGGGAGCGATTATCCGGTGACACGACAAGCGTGCTTTCTGGCGAAGCGGCATACTCACGCGCGATCGCAGAGATGCGCGCTTCACGCCCAATCACTTCATGCACCCGGCCCTGAATGTCGAGGCTTTCAATGGCCGCTGCAACATGACCGCGCGCCAGCATTTCAACCGCTTCTTTCAACTCTGGGTCGCGCTGTCGCAGAATCTCATCCAGCTTTACCGTGTGCATGCCTGCTTCTTGAAGCTGTGCGAAGGGGCGGCCAGCCTCCACACTTTCATGCTGACGTACATCGCCAACAAGTAATACCCGATCATTCCGATGAAGATGCGAAAGGAACTCGTGCATCTGTCGTGTGGACGCAAGAGAAGACTCATCCAACACGTAAAGACGCTTCTCTCCCGTATCGGGGCGATCACCTCTGGCTAAATGATGCTGAAGCGTCGATGTGATCATGCCAGCTTCACCGAGTTTCTGAGCGGCTCGGCTTGTCGGTGCGAATCCTTCGACGCGGTAGCCCTGCGCTTCGACGCCTTCACGAATGACTGACAGCGTGGTTGTCTTACCGGCCCCTGCTACACCATCAAGTCCAACAATCTTTTCGCGGCTCAGGAAGATGTCATCTACTGCGGCAAGCTGAGACTTGCTCAACTCTGGATGAGCATCCTCCATGCGGATACGCAGGATAGGAGATACCAGCATAGAAGTCTCATATCGGCGTTCATTACCATTCTTCACAAGATTGACGATCTCTCGTTCCAAACGAACCATCTCGGCTGTCGTGTACAGCGGTGCTGCTCTGCCATCGGAGCGCTCAATCTTGAGGAACTCTCCATTCCGCACACGCTGGTTGAATTCTTGTCGAACTTGGCTGTATGTCGCTTGGCCCATGCTGCGATCCATTGCTGTCTGCAAGATGCTTCGCTCATCCTGCACGGAGGACCGCTCGAAGACATGATTGCGTGAGTACGTCATCGACTGCTGTACCGTCTTCTCAGGCTGTTGTTCTACCTTGTGCTCACGCTCGCGAGCCTGAGCTACAACGTGCTCGGGCTGATTGCCAAACTTTGCCGCAAGGTTACGATGCTGTTCCAACACCTCTTCGCGCGAAAGAAGATCCTTGCTGTCTCTTGTTCGATGGGCTGCGACCTGAGCGGCTCCGGCACCTTCGCGCCCGATCTCCTGAAGATGCCCTTTGATCTGCGCACGCCTTGGACTCGATGCCTCCAGATACTCTTGTGAGTAGCCCTTGATCTCTGGCTGTCCATACTGACCACGCTCTATCTCGTAGCCGAGACCTTGCAACCGCATGGCGAGTTCGGAGCGGTACACACCTGTCGCATAGTGCTGCGACTGGAAGAGACTACGCTCCTGCAACGCGCGCGTCTGGCCATTCTCGCGCTCTGTGATGTTGAAGATCACAGCATGGGTATGAAGCTGAGGTGCTGCGTATCCATCAACAGGACGCGCGGTGTCATGCTCGAAGGTTGCCGCTACAAATTTGCCAGTTGTCTCAGGCGCTTGAACATTGCCGATGCGAGCCTGCGTATAATGCTCCAGTTCATGCAGCGCAACGCGAACGCTTTCACGATGTGCTTCACGCACACGCTCATCACCGCCAACGAGAGCTGTTACCGATACAGACTTTGGTGCAGAGAACGTCGCATCCCAACCTGCGCGATGTTCCGCGCTGGTAATCTGCTTGCCATACTCGTTCTCATAGGTTCTTGCCGGTTGGTACTTAACGAGCTGCGCGGTGCTTACTGGATGCTGTCCTTCGCTTAACCGTGCGAACTGCTCATCAGCAACGGAGCCATGCAAACCCCATTCATGCGCAAGTGCTCCTTGCCACTCACTGTGCCCCTGGCGATCACGACTCCAGTAGTTCTGCTTCTCAGAAGCGAACTCTCGCGCATGGTATGTGCGGGCTTGGTTGGCCGACAGCGCTTTGGAGAGCGTCAACATGCAGCGAAACCTCAACACGCGATCTGCAGCATCTCGCAACTGCTTGCTGCATAGCGTAACTCTAAATGTGGAAATGTAGGGCCTAATTTGAAGAAATATTTTAGGGCGATAGTTGCGAATACCCGCATGGATACTGAATGAAACGGCTATTGCGCGCCAGATTCATCGCATATAAGTAAGTCAATGTAAGCTCTTCTCGTGATCGAATAAACACACGAATGCATCGGGCCAAACAAGGTCAATGAAGATCTCTTTGAAGCTTGAATGTCAGAGGAAATGGAAAGTCATGATGGAGTGCATTAAGGATCGTAAAGCTACTCGATCCACTGTGATTTATCCCATGGCTCAGGGAGTGCATCGCCGTTACGAATAGCCGCTGCTCCCGGAAAGATCATATGGCGCTTTGGCTCTACAGAAGAGGCCACTGTAACGACCGGCTGATCAACTCGCGAACGTATTTCATGTTCAGCGTACGATGGTCTCTGATTAGCAGCATTAGCGGATGGCTCTTTGGGCTCTGATTGGGGTGCTGAAAGACTCGCTTTAGCCTTGGCAAAGAGGAGATGTTTCCACTCTTGAATTTGCTCTCGAAATTTCCACCAAATAGCACTCCAATCGGAGGTGAACTCGATGCCATAAAGCTCTTCATAAAGCCGTCTCCATTCACCAGCCAATTCCTGTCTGATCATGACTGCGACATAGAGGGCAAGGAACGGGATAACGCAGATGAAGGAGGCCGGCTCGGCGATCAATTCTCCGAAGCTACGGTTGTCATAGAAGTCCTCTTGTAGGAAGCTTTCCAACTCGGATGATTTCCATCTTTGCGCTGGTGCCTTTACCAGTTCATTCCAGCCTCGCTCGCGAGCCGAAGAAGATAGTCCAAGCGGGAACAATCCAGCTCCGTTTGATTCAACATCTTGGGGAATGACGATCTCGCTTTTGCGTCCCGGAGTTGCCTTATAAAGCCACTCAATGGGCGTCACACTCGCGGGTCTTTCAGCGTGCTTGGAACTGTCCCAATAGGTCATCAAATAGTAGCGTTGGAGCGGCGGCAATTCCCACCGGAACCAGGCCAGAAACGCAACCAATGCCAGAGCTGGAATCGAGCACATCAGCAGTCCTGTTCTCCACGGAAACGCCCTGCGAAGAACGAGCCATTGCATGGTGCTTTCTCCTCTTATTTGGTGATGGTTTGCGACCGCTTTAGAGACAGGATTTGGCTGGCTTTTTGTTCCTTAATAGAGTCCGCATAAGCGGATATCTTGCGCATGTCTCCCGTGCTCAATGGCCCCTTCGATGCCTGGGCAAACAGGTTCAGCATGAGGTCCCGCATTCCAATGATCTCCGCCAATAGGATCGCCTCGGTCGGCTCTTCCTGTGGTGAGCGGGCGGACGTGAGAGCGGCGTCGCGCAACCATTCGGAAACTTTTTTCCCGGCCTTCGAAGCCGCTGCTTCGATCTCGCCAAGCTCCGTTTCGGTGAGCCTAGTTGCGATGGATTTCGTCCGGGAGGTTTCACTTGCCGTCGGAGTAGACGGAGCTGGCTCGACAACTTGCTGCGGCTTCATGTCAGCGGAGGCCATGGACAGTACCACCTGTTGATACTTCTCTGATGCCCGCTTGGATGCGTCTCGAGGTGGCGCAGTTTCTATATAGGACACCTTTGAAATAGATCTGCTGCGCGTAACGGCGAAAACGTGACGCGTTTACGTCCGTGAACACATAAAGAGGAAGTCATTGCAGCAGAAGGAGTTAACGGAATGCGCTTCTGCGGCGCTTCACAGCACCCATTTGGGGATGACGTGTCACCTTTGTTCCGGTGCGAAGCACCGATTGGGTCTAATCCGCGAATCTAGCACCAAATGCGCCGCCTAAATGCTGCTCCCCTATCAGGCTTCGAATCTTAGCGAATCGCTTCAAGCTGACTGCGCGAGCTCCCGCAATAGCATTCTGATCTGAAGCAGATGGCTGCGATTCAGCCTTAGGGCTTCGATGGTGTATCGAGCTGACGGCGTGCGGCCTTCCCAACTTCCATCCGGCTTTTCTATAAAGTGACTAGCAAAATCATCGCGACAGAGATCGACGAAACCAATTCCTTGTTTCAGTAACTCTTCATCGGGCCACTTGGCTCTCTTAATGTTGTTGCATGGATGGCAGGAGTAGTACAGGTTATAGAAGTCGAAAGCCTTCAGGGGGAACTTTGAAACAGGAAAGAAGTGGTCGAGTTCGAAATTTTCTATACCTCCGGCAAACAGTTCCGCGAGCAAGCAGTAGGCACAAGTCGAATTGAAATCCGCTCGCACGGCTGGCCTGAAGGCCTGGTATCCGCCTGAGACTGTGGGTGCAGGAGTTGCTCTAATAAAGGTCGCCATGATTACTTAGGCCGCTCCTGCAACATCGCTTTAATTCTTGTGATGATTGGGCCATAGAAGCGGTCATCAACTTCATCGATCTGCCTGCCGAGCCTTTCCAGTTCGCGTGTTTCAAGCTCTGACAATCCGACTATGTAACGTTTGTCAACTAGCCGGCGGTATTGTAGAAAAATTGCTTCGTTCACCAATCCCGGAGCTTCAGAGTTCAACTTTTCCGCTACCGCCCCTACACTTCTCGCCATCTCATAGCGCCATTCCCCGTAGCTACCGTCTGCATTGACCGCAGCCACCCAACGCTGAGCCGCGCTGGCTTTGACTTCGGCCAGGGGATCGAATCCTTTGGTTTCGAGGATCAACGTAGCATCAGGTTGGTCTTGGAACCTCACCAAGAAATCGGGGATGTAATCATGCATTTGTCCGTTATGAAAATATGGAATCGCAAACCCTAAGCCCGCATTCTTGACGAAGCTCCTAACTCGGGGATGCCTGTCGATGATGTAGGCCGCTTGTTGCTCCCACTGGTGTGTGTCAGCTATGACGTAGTTGATGTGGCTGCGAATAACCTGACGCACATCTTTGCTTGTCCAAGTGTCTACATCCGAGGTGGAACCCTCGATCCGGTTCTCCTCATAGCGCGGTATTTCCGGAGCTTCGCCCTGTTGAACATCCGGCTTGAGATGCTCTCGCAAAATCTCGATCAACCAGCCAAAGTATGGAGAAAGAAATGCGTCCTTTCTGTCCCCAGGGGCAACAACCTCGACGCGCTCCCGTAGATACCGCTCAACGATTGGGAGGACTTGGGGAAAAAGCACGTGAGGTTGGATCGTCGCACCGGGCTGAGAGCAATATTCCCGAGTGATTCGCTGAGCTAGTTCGAACACGAGCTGCTGTAGGCGATGGTTCCTGCGGAATGCCTCGAGGTCTGCGGTGCCGGCACTTCCAGGTGCGTTCACCGCTGGTCTGCCCGTGTTCGTGATACTGAGTGCCTTCATCTCGACTTCGCCAGGGATGGAGAACGGATTGATGGTGAGCGAAGGCACATTTTGCCAGTCGAAGGTTACGCGATTTCGTACAGCTTGTGTGTATCCAACGACGCGGGGAAACGTGATTCTCAGCTCCGAACGCTCTGGCAATGCGTAAACGTGATGCCGCTTCACCGGAGCGGCTGGCGCTCCTCCCGGGGTTGCTTTAAAGGGCACCACTTCAAATGGAACTCCGAGAACGGTCGCGATCTCCTCCGCAAAGTGATCGTCGGGGCCGACAACATACTTATCTCGTCGCAGACCACGTCCCACCACCTGTTCACACAGGAGCTGCGACTGGAAGGGGCGCAAGCCGATGATGTGGGTCACAGTATTGCAGTCCCATCCCTCCGTGAGCATTCCGACGCTAACGATGCAGCGAATGTCCCGCCCCGGAGGGTGGAGTGGTCTTTTCAATTTTTCGGCCAGTTCAAGAAACCCAGTCGGGTAAATAGGCTGGTTCTGCGAATTCCTTGTCCAGTCAAGATGCCCGACAGTATCGAGGGTATGACGCATCCAACGTTGCTCGTCGCCTTTGGCTCCGTCCCCGTCTGTCTCTTGAACAACCTTCGAATCAACACGAATCGTCACGAATCGTTCTGCGGTGTTACGCAACTCTGGTAGCCGTGCGGACGGCAAATCGGCAGGTGCTTTGTCGTCCGCGATCCACTCATGGATCACCTTAGCTAGCTTCGTATTTTTCACCACGAGGATGAAGACTGGTTCGCGTTTATTGCCTTCATCTCGCCAGCGCTTTAGTTCCTGCTCCCACAAAGACCCGAGCATTGCGATGGGGGTATGTGCGAACTTAAGGATGGCTTCAGGGCGCGGGTTGGCGCGGCCACCGCCTCGTTCTGCGGCTGTGAGAGGGGTGGGACGCCGGGGATCAAGAATCCACTCCCAGATGTTTCTATAACCAGGAATCTCCGCGCCCGTTGTATCGCGTGCGGCAAGCTGTGGCACTTTGACAAGGCCCGATTCAATCGCGTCGATCAATCCGAAGTCGCTGACAACCCATGGGAAGGGACGGTTCGTCTCTTGTCCTACTCTACCTAGGAAATACGGCGTAGCCGATAGATCGACGCAGAAATTGATGCCGCGTCCTTTATGAATCTTGTCAAGGCCGTCGATCCAGACCGTAGCCTCTTTGCGACTTCCCAGTAACTCCTCGTCTGGATCGTCGTCGTCCTCCTCTTCATCGTCGCCTGCATCATTCACAACGCGATATGCGTGATGTGCTTCGTCGTTCAGGACAAGGATGTTTTGCTTTCCACCTACCTCGCGACCGAGCACTCTTTGCAGCAATGCCGTATCGCTCTCAACGTAGCGCTGATCCCAAACCTCAACGGACTTCAACGCTCCGGTTTTGGGATCACGCTGCTCGCTGCGAAACTTCAACCAACCTGCATGAAGCTGCCGCTCGTATTCTTCCTGTGTTAAATAGCGCTTTCCCTGTGATGTCGTGTTCTTAGAGCCGATGCGAATCTTGACTACAACATCTTTAGCCACCCCACGCTTCTCAACACGCGAGCCGTCCTTCTGCATACTCTGCGGCTCAAAGACATGCCAGTTCGTTACCAGCACTCGGCCCCGAATGAGTTGGGGCATGAGATGTGTTGGCACAAGGTCTCTACTGCGGTAAACGCTCGCATCGCCTCGCCTCGGATCAAGTTCCTGCAGGCGGTCGCGTATCGTGACGTTCGGGCAAACAGCAAGCACAACATCGCTGAACCGCTTATCGCTGCGGTTGGCTACCTTATTGAGGATGCTCCAGGCCGACAGCATCCCCATGACGGTTGTTTTGCCAGAACCCGTCGCCATCTTGCACGCATAGCGCATGAAGCCCGTATAGCCAAACTCTTCCTTGCGATCATCGCTCGGCTCGTCACGAGGAATCGTTATACCTTGCAGCAGGTCTTGCCGCGCCTCGTTTAGAAAAATGATCGTTTTGGCAGCTTCAATCTGTGCAAAGAATAGCCGACGCTCGCGCCCATCGCGTTCCCAATAAGCCAGCAGCTCCGCCGTTGTGCGTGTAACGCCTGCGTAGCCTGCCTGCTCCCACACGCTCAGACGCTCGCGGATCAGGTTGACGAGTCGTAGTTCGTACGCGGTCGGATAGAGTGTGCTGACTTGCAGCACTTCGTCCGTGGACCACTGGATATTTGCATCGCGCGGAGGGAAAACAATGCCAGGCCGTCGGCCTTCATGCTTTTCCGGCGTCTCGCCTTCGCGGATATACCAAAACGCTTCGGGTTTCCGAAAAGGCGAGTTGAGAATCGGTTCCGCTACTTCGTTCGCCGCATCACCCGGCGCAGCTTGGAGTGGACTCATGCTGTCGCCTCGCTCAAGCTCTTCACGACCATCAATTCGTTGCCACGAGCATCGATGACCTTTACCGCAATCTTCTTCTGATCGCCGGAATCAAATGGTGCGCTCACCGTACCGGAGAGATGATCCCAAAGGCTCTCGTCATAATCGGCTTTGAGAGACTTCTTCAGCGCATCCCATGCGCCTGTGCGAGGGAAGAAAGCCTGCGTCACATGGAAGCAGAGCCCGTTGTAATCGGCATCCAGGAACCAGGCTGGCACGTCAATGCCAGAAGCATGATGGTTTTCCATCGAAACGGGATCGAAGACATCAAGCCCAAGCAGTTCGACCTCGTAGCGATCATCGTCAGTCTTACGCACAGCAATCTCCGGCAAGCCGCACACGCTGAAGATTTGGCTAGAGCGCATGTTCTTAAGCAGATCGCCCATCTTCAGATCCATCGTTGCCTGAACGTAGGTGGCAGCAATGCCCATGGTTTCCGAGCAGTTTTTGATGAACTGACGGGCCTCTGCTTCGATGGCAAACCCGATTACATAAAGATGGGTGTAGTTCTTGCCATTCGCTTCCTTCGCAGCGTGGAAGATGAGGCCTTCGCTTACGGCTCCGTTTTCGGGGCCGAAGACGATGGCTACTGGTTTGCGCGTCATTCCTTCGAGCAACGCCCCATTGCGCTCTGCGGCCTCGCCAACAACATCTCCCAATGTAGGTTCTTGGCCTTGGGCAGAAGCATCGACCATCGCATCCGCAGACAGCGAAAGAGTACGCGCGGGGACGCGGATCGAATGAAGTTGCACAGTTCGATTGCCGTCCAGCCGCAGCATGGGACTGCGTTTCAGCACATCGAGCATGCGGTCTGCATAGCTCTCCGCATCAGCAGAAGCCGTAAGCTCTGCCTCTCGCTCCGATTCGGGACGCTCTTGCCCTTCAACATCGAACGGTGTGGGAATCGTTGCCTCGAACGCAAAAGGGCCAGTTACTCTCGTGACGTTGTCGTCAACCTCAGGACGATCTACAAGAATTTCTTGCTTTGGAGGCTCATTGTTCGCAATCGTTTCGAGAGTAATGTGAGGAATTAAGCCCCCCACGTATTCACCCTTGCGGCTTTGCTTTTGCTCAAAGCAGAAACCGACTGCGGGAACATCACCGTTATCTCTGATCTTGAACCACGGAAATGTTGCGGTCAGTAATCGTTGACGGGCTAGGGCGAGAGGGACTCGTGAAGTATCGATTGTGATCCACCGTCGCCCCCATTCTTCTGCAACGAACGCCGTCGTCCCAGAGCCACAAGTTGGGTCCAAAACCAAATCACCTGGTTTTGTACACATCAACATGCAGCGCTCTATCGCGATATTCGCAGTCTGAACGGCGTATACCTTGCCTGCAGCACCAAATTGATTCTGCCCTACCGTATCGGTCCAAATGTTATTCAGCTCAAACGCCGGGAAGTCCTCGAGAAGTCGTATATACCCAAGGGTGTTTTTACCAGCATGGACACGATTCGCCGCAAGCAGTCGATCCATTCCTGACGGACTCGTCTTCCAATATCCTTTCGACGGCTTCCAAGTCTTTCCTTTGAATTCGACTGGAAAGTCACCGGGTGGTTTCGATGATGTTAGGTCACCTGTTGTGCAGATTTTGGCTCCTGCTGGTAGATCGCTATCTTTGAACTTCGATAGCGGCACCATAGTGCCATCCGCGAGCAGCACCTTGTTATATCCAGTCCCGCCAACCTCTCCGGGACGCTTCGTCTTGAAAAGTTTGTATTTTTCTGCCCGTTCGTGGTTTCGGTAAAACCATATGATGTAGTCGTTCACAACCGACAGATCGTCGCCTGTAGTTGATGTCGTTTTTGAATATGTAATGATCGCCGCGAAGTTTTCCACCCCAAAGACTTCGTCCATCAACTCACGTACATGATGCAGATTGTCGTCGCTGATCTGCACGAAGATGCTGCCGGTTGAAGCAAGCAGATCGCGAGCGACAAGCAAGCGGTCCCTCAAATAAGTCAGATAGCTGTGAAGTCCAAGTTCCCACGTATCCCGATACGCTTGTACCATTTCCGGTTCACGCGTTAGATCAGCATCATCGTTATGCTTAACATCGCGCTTACGAACAAAAGGCTGGAAGTTCGATCCAAACTTCACGCCATAGGGCGGGTCGATATAGACCATCTGAACCTTGCTGCCCATGCCCTCGTATTCCAGTAGCGAATTCATCACCACAAGCGAGTCACCAAGGATCATGCGGTTCTCCCACTTCTCCGCATGTTCATAAGGGCGCAGCTTTTGAGCGATTGGTTGGCGTTTGTCCCCAAAGAGCCCGATTTGCTCATCGACCCCTTTGCGGACGTGCCCCTTCAACGTCTCCAGGATTGCCTTCGTCGAGAGGCGCTCATGCACGAAGAGCGGAAGCGTTGGCACATCCATGGACAGCCGTTCCGCCTTGCCAGACCAATCAAGAAATGGCTTGCCCAACTTGCGGAGTTCAGCAACTGCGTCCTCCAGGCCACACACGGACAAGAGAACTTCACCGGCGGCCCCAACAAACTGCTGCGGCTGAGCAAAGAGATGCGGAGCAGCCAGCTTCGAGGCTTCCGTGATCTTCGCAAGAAGCCATTCGCCGAGATCACGCGCACTGTTCTGCCCGTCCCAACTCAACGCCGGGTCGAGCGAATCGTCGTACCGGTACTTCTTAGGGGCCTTTTTCTTGCGGAACTGCGCTTGCATGCCAACTTCTGGACGCATAGGCGTTTCGACAGTGTGTTGATACGGATCGGCGATGCGGCTTGTTGCTGGACTCTTCTTACGTGTCGCCATGTAGTCTCTCGATTCGCCTCTCGTTGCTCTTCCTATTGTCTAAAGCTCAGTTCACGATGCCAAGTATCCAACGAGGGCACCCGAGGAAATCCTACAAAGTGCTCTGTCAGTCAATGGTTTCTGCGGTATAGATCGCCGTGGGTGTGTTTGCCTGGGCGCGAATCACGGGCCAGTAAAACGGAGTGCCGCGCCAGCCCTTCTCCTCACTGCCTTCCTGACGGAGCAGGAACAGGATCGGGTGGTTAATCGCATACTGTTTTGCCAGCTTGCCCTCGGTCCGCTCAGAATCGGGCGTTTCGATATATGTGGCGTGCGATCCCGGACTCGCAAGACGGGCAGAATCACGTCCGTCCGCTGCCCAGAGAAGCACATTTCCACGTTCTGCAGGAACTGGATGCTGATGGCAAAGGTGAGCCAGTGCCGCGACGGCTCCATCCCAATCGAACTCCGGCGCGTCATCCTCCGGAAAATCCATCGTCGGCTTAATCGCCATGAGCAGTTCAATCGCTTCGTTGACCGGAACCAGTTTGGGAGCAGAGGCATTGAACCCGCAAAGAGCCTCCACCTTTTCATCCAATGCCTTGACTGCATTGCCTATGCCATTGGCCCCGGTACGGTAGCCAGTCTGGAAACCGATGGGCAGAATGCGCTTGTAAGGCTTCAGTGTTTGAGTAGTTGCGACCAATATCTTATTTGGGCTGCATGGCACAACGGTTCCATCTGCGGCTTTCCGGATGAATTGGACAGCGTGGTCCCCACCCGACTCTATAGCTGCTCGCAAAGAGGAATCGAACTCCTCCATCTGGCCCATCGCATACCGGATCATATTGGAGGTGTAAAAGCGAGTGACGGCAAGGTCCATCCGACGGTATCCATACATGCGGGAGTGCTGCAGAACCGTGTCTTGTTGGTATTTATTCGGTCGACGGCCATAATAGAAACCAATCAGCCCAGCAAGCGTCACTCCTCGATCAAGAACCTGGCCGCCAATGAAGACATTGAGAGGTGTGCTGAGCTTGAGCTGACCAGAGCTATCAAGAAGCGCCGCCACATCATCATCTGAATTAACTTTCGCGACTCGTATATGGTCGTTCTTCAATGCATCAGAAACGGCTGCAATGACCGTGTCTACTTCTGGGATCGGCTCCAGAGCAAGGGCCAAGGACCTCGCGAAATCCTTGTGGGATTCCGTAACTAGATTGATGAACTCTGCGTGATTGGACTCTGCAAATTCTGTCAGCTTGGCAATGATGGCTTTGGTCAATTTCTCTTGCCAGGAATGAGCCTCTTTCCCGGCCTCAGAGTGGAGTAGAAACGAGTAGCGGAGCTTCTTGCTCTTCTCGCCTGCGTTTGTACGGTTGATCCGCTGAATGCAACCGCCGACGATGAAGTTGATGATCGCTGCCCGGAAGCCTTTGATCGCTGGAGAGGCAAGAACTTGATCGATCTTTAGTGATCGCGCATCTGGCTTCTTGAGGCGCTCGAACTCCCGATGATCAACCGTATGGTGAATGAGGCTTTCCAACGTATCTGCTTCGGACTTCGAGGACTCACCAAAGTACGTCTCGCCTCCTACATACTCCGCCGGTACGGGAACGAGTTTGGTGAATGCTGGCCGCGTCGGCTTAAAGGTGAGTACATTCGCAACCTCGACTTCATTCGGCTGCAAATAAAGGGAGTACGGCGTAGCCGTTACTTGGAGAAAAGACGAACTCTGAATCGCGGAACGTAGATCACTGATACGAGCAGCAATCTTGTTGGCTTCGATCAGGCCAGCTTTCTTCGTGTAGCCGATAGAAGCATTGTCCGCCTCGTCATCAATGATGAGAGTGCGCTTTTCAGACATGAGTTTGTTGCTCTTGAACAGGTCGATCAAGCGTCGAAGATTGTCATCCTGCTTCTTGGCTACGAAGATCAGCTTGGAATCCAATTCGAATACCCCAAAAGACTCAGGGGCGTGCATGATGTCGTAGATGTCCAGTTCGCCGTCATCAACGAACATCTTGAACTCGCTGTTGAGGCGCTTGGCAGTCTGTTCGATGAGAGCTTTTGAGTTCTTGCTGAGGACAATCGCGATATCAAAGCCATTGTCGAAGGCGAGTGCAAGAATGCTGATGAACGTGCGCGTTTTGCCACTTTGAACCTTACCCAAAAGCATCCCAGGGTGGTCGGAACTGGTTGCCTTCTGGAGAAGTTCGGCTACGGTTTCCTCAGCGCATTGAAATGTCTCGGCGCTAAAATTGGGATTGGCGTCCTTATAGGTTGGGAAGAAGGCACCCGTCAGATTTAGACCACTCGTCATACTTGCACCTGCTCCGCATCAAGTAATCAACTTCTGAATTTGCTCTGATTTAGAGCACCCCGGCGATCTGCTGCTAGTAAATGGCTGTTGTATCGGATACCTTGATATTCTATATCCGCTGAGGCAGCCAGCGGGAGAGTATTCAATGCGCGGCGTATACGAACATCCGGTGGATAGCGGTATCTGGTGGATTCACTACTATGCGGATGGGAAGCGGCACCGCGAGAAGGTGGGCCGGAAGTCTGACGCCATCAAGCTCTACCAGACACGCAAAGCTGACGCTGCAGCTGGACGGAAGCTGCCAGAACTACGAAACTCCAAAGTTCTCATCCTGAGCGAACTCATCGACGATGCTCTGGAGTTTACTGCCCACCATAAGGACCAGCGCGGATACAAGAGCAAGGGAGAGATTGTGCGCGAGGCGCTTGGCTCTCGCCCTGCCGCTGAACTAACGCCACAGGAATTTGAGCGCTGGCTGCGGGCCCGCTGTAAAACTGCGGCGACTGCCAACCGATACAAAGCATTCATCTCCCTCTGCTACCGGGAGGGCATCCGCAACGGCAAAATCTCTGTCAATCCTGCGCGCCTGGTACGCCAGCGCAAAGAGGGTGCCGGTCGTCTACGCTTCCTGACCCGTGATGAATACGAACGGCTACACGAAGTCATCTCGAAGCGATTCCCAGAACACATCGCTGAATTCGTTGTGAGCGTGCATACCGGAATGCGTCTCAGCGAGCAGTATTCCTGCACTTGGTCTCAAGTGCATCTTGACCGCAAGACAATTGAGCTCACTAAGACAAAAAACGGCTCTGCACGTGCCGTACACCTGAATTCCGATGCGATTGCGGCACTTGAATCACTCAAACGCCCTCGACAGCATGCTTCTGACCCAGTGTTCCTCCGGGAAGGCAGCAAGGGCCGATTCGACACCCGCTCGTGGTTTCAACCATGTCTTGAGGACGCTGGCATCAGCGAGTATGTGTGGCATTGCAATCGCCACACGTTCTGCTCGTGGCTGGCCATGGCGGGGGCAAGTATCAAGGAGATTCAGGAAGCCGCCGGCCATAAGACCATCACGATGTCGGCGCGGTATAGCCATCTCTCACCTGCGCACCGGCTGTCGGTGGTAGAGCGGATCGCATCTGGCTCGAAGTAGGCCTTTGCTTATATATGACATTCCTCGGATGTCGAGGTGATCTGCCGAGGTTCAGGAGTCGGTGTCAAGGCTCTGCGACCGCGAAGCGGCGCGCGTATGCGCGGCCTTGACTCCGATCTGACCTCGGCTACGCTCTAACCATACCGGGAATGTCACTGCTCCGATTTAGCTCGAATGCGCTTTGGATGTCGAGCGGTACAAATGGCAATTAGCTTTCGTCCTCATCCAACGGAAGTTCGCCTTGCGTTGGAACTTCAAAATCATAGGGCTGTGACAAAAACCATTGCCGACCACTCTTGGTCAACGAACCACTTACCCATACAGGTCGTCCAGAGCCATGCGCCGCTACAGCAAGAAGGTAGTCTGCGGGTGCCAGATTGACACGGACAAGGATATCTCCCAAATCCTTGCTTCCCCATAGAACAAGGATTTCATGTTCCCCGGTCGTGCTACTAAGGTCAGTTGGGTCTGTCTGATTCTGCAATCTGATTACTCGCCCCGCCACTCTTACGGGACGTATTGAGTCGTCTCTCCTAAGCTCACGCGCAGCAGAACGACAAACTTCTGCATGGCTCGCGTTTACGTCGAAGGTGGCCAGATTCATTTCCCGAGCAGTGTTCCATGCGGGACTCAGATCGAACGAAATTTTCAAACCGGATGGATTCACATTTTCGATCAGATCAGCCAGCTGCTCACAACCATTCGCGCTCAATCCTGTTGCCACAGAAGATGTAATTATCTTCGTATCTTGCGCATCAGTTGCACCAACGACTGCCCCGATTCCACGTGCGAGACGTTGGATAACACGTCTTTCAAAAGGAATTGTAGGATTCTCAGGCAGTAGAGGTAGAGGTTCGGGATCTGGTAGAGGCGACTCCACGACAAAGCCGAAGCTGCCGCGATATGTATGTCCAAATCGGCAGGCGTCGGCAAATTGGACACTGTCTTTTAGTAGACGCCCGAAATATGGTAGAGGCCTTTTCTCCGTAGTCGCTGCAGCAGCGAGCAGACTTCTCATGTTGGTAACAAATTCGGTTGCTGCCGTAAGCCGTACGGTATCGTCTTTAACTTGTTCACTAGGAATCGCAGAGCGCACGATATCGTATCCGACACGCTGGATTGACTGGACAATTTCACTGGTACTGCGTGTTTCTGTTTCGCTTAGCGTTTGAATCGCATCCCGGACTCTCCAAGTCCAATCGGCAGCTGTCTCCGAGAAAGGAAGAATGAGTTGCGTCTTAGCAGAAGCAAGTGACTCCGACCGGTACATCTCATATGGAACGGCTGAGGAAACCCCCACTTTCTGTTTCAGCTGCCGCCAGCCTGTGGCGCTCAAGTATCGACGCACCGATTCCAAGCGCACTGGGGGCAAGTCATATAGTTCGATCACTTTACTCATCGAACATAGCCTCCCGAGCTGCTTGATCTTGAGCCAACATCGCCGAAAGGCTGGCAGCTGTTAGCAAGTTGGTAAGAGGGAATCGCACGCGAATTTTGGAAGAGTTTCCAGTGGGTGTGCCCTCAAGGCTCAGCCAATAGCAGGCATTTCTCATCACTGCCTGTTCTGGGCCTGCCTCGTGCCATTCGACGGAATTTCGCGGTAGACACAGCAGTATCACTATGAATGTCGCTGCTGCCTGGCTCCTTTGGACAAGGTCGTTATAGGCTTTCCGCTCGAGATCGTAAACAACTTCATTCCCGCGGATAAGCCAAGAGATTGAAGCTTTCGCCTGAAAGTCAATCCCGAATCCAGTTTCTCGACGGCGCAGGCCGTTCAAGCCTTGATCAATGGTGACGGACCGGAAAGTGCCGTCAACTCCATAATCATTTACTCCGCCATGGATGTGGAGGTTGATACCAGCTCTCGCTGCGATTGCAGTGAGATGAGCGAAGCACAACTGCTCTTTCGTGTGCTGGATGGTGATCGACAACTCGACGTAGTCCCTAGATTCAAATGGAGTGAAACAAAATACTAAACCGTAGTGATCTGGACGTTGAAATAGCCAGTTTGGCTGAGAGTGCGAACTCTGCCATAACGAACAGCCACCAGAACAGCCACCAACGAAAACTGGTCTCTCGCTTTCGAGAGACCAATTTGAACCTAAGTTCTTTAGTTTGTTGGTGCCGGGAGGGGGGGTCGAACCCCCACGGCCGCAAGGGCCGGCGGATTTTGAGTCCGCTGCGTCTGCCAGTTCCGCCATCCCGGCGTTTGGTGCGCAGCGACCTGAAAGATCGTATGCGCGGTGAGTCTCGCTCGAGCGGACATCTTCAGGAGGGCTTGAGCTATTACAGTTTCGCATAACCGTCAGTGGTCTGCCAATCAGCGTCTTTGCGGATGAGGCTGCTGACTAATGAGGCGGCCTGCTCCAGAGAAGCGTAGCGAAGAGCATAAGCAGGGGTCGCGCAAAGTTTTCTCAGAAAGGCTTCGAAGCGGTGACGTGAAAGATGCCGGGCGAGGATCATGCCCGCTTCGTTCAGAAGATTCAGCGTCTGCAGAGGCGTCAATCGGTGTACCTGTGTGCCGGAGGATGAACGGTATTCCGGAAATATGATGTGGGTCAAAGCTCGCGATACGGGAGTGTCGTTCGCGGTTGAGTGCAGCAGCCGGATCTTTGTGCCGTCGGAGCGGAGATGAATGGGAGCGCGGGACAACGCCGGCAGGTCATCGCGAAGAAGGCTCCAGCTGCCTTCTTTCAGACTCAGCGGCGCGCAAAGGGAAGAGATCTGGCCGGTATCAAGCTCGAGGAGCGCGGGCTCATCCGAGAGCACGTCAAAGCCGTGGGCAAGCAGGTAAGCGGCCAGAGTGCTCTTGCCGGCTTCGCGAGGGCCGCAGAGCAGGATTCCGCACTCATGGTTCGAGACCATCGCTGCGTGGAATGCGATGTCGTATTTCGATTCGGCATACAAAACCGATCGGGCAGCATGCATGAAGGCCAGACCGAGTTGCTGGTCGCGGAGAGAAGAGAGAATTGCACTGCCGTTGATGTCGATTGTCCAAAGCTCATGAGCGCGGTGGGCGGAGATGCGGCATTTCGCCGGTTCAACGGCCGGCGGGAAGCGGTGGAAGTAATCGCGGCAGAGATCCTCCAGGGATCCCCCGGGGAAGTCGACGAATACGGGGACGTCATGGATCGCCAGATTTGCCGGGACAGGCTGTTGAAGGGGAGGCCATGCAGCCGGAGAGCTTTCCGATGGGAAGACCCCCCTCGATAGCTCGAGGATGGTGTGCATGGCCTCGGAAGACGCAAGGTCGCGCGATTGCCTGTCGGCAACTGCGTTCAATTCTCCGACGGTTACACCGGCATCGAAGGCGCGATAGGCGAAGACGCCAGCAGCGTTCAGCCCAACGAACCGGCTGTGCGTTTCAGAGTACAGGACACCCTCATCGCCTAATAGATACAGCCAGTGGCCGGAATAAGCAGCGGCAATTCGACGCAAGCCGTCATTCGGATTAGGTATTTCAGTCATCGGATATGCCACGCTTCAGGAGCATCCATTTGCGGCCCCGATATCTTCGAGATCTTTCAGGGATGGCGATTGCGACCAGCATAACAATTCATTTGTCGGATTTGTATTCTCGCTATATTGTGGTTCGCAGCGATTTTTCGGGGCTATGTCTCCGGACCCGGCCAGGGAACGTTCTCACAAAAAGCTGTGTCTCTTGCTCTACCCGGAGGCGTGACGGCTCTTGCGGCCTATCGTCCCGGCGCCCCGCTTCCAGGCGAGGCCGTGGTTGTGGGCTACGAGTCGATGGGAGGTGCGAGGCTTGGAATTGTGAGCTATGGCGGAGTGGCGCTGGCGATGAAGGCAAGCTATCCGCTGAGCAGTCCGGCCACCGCGCTGACGGTTGCAAACCTCGACTCCGATTTCATTCCCGACACTGCCGTCGTGGCAGGTGGAGAATTGCTGGTGCTGCACGGTAAGAATGCGATCCAGGGCGGCGGACAGATGGAGGTGCTGCCTGTCGACGGCGTCACATCGGTTACGGCAGGTGAATTTCTCTTTGACCGTCACGCCCAGATGCAACTCTCAGTGGTGACAACTGGAGGCAAGGTCCTGACCCTCGCGCATCAGGGCTTTGACTCGCGCCCCTACACGCCTCAGGAAATTGCATCTCAGCGGATGGCGCAGGCGAAACATCCCGGCTCACAGTCTCTTTCTCAGCAGGCAGGAAACAATGGCGACGCGCCTTGGGCCACAGTTGAAGAGCATGATGGCGTCGTTCTCCATCCATCGGGAACGGGGAGTCCGATTCTGCTGCGCTCGCGCATATCGGGAAGCGGCGGGGATGATCTTGTGGTACTTAACTCCGGAGAGCAGGCGCGCACGGTAATCAGCCATTCGGCGTTTGCTGCGCCGGCTGGTTCCAGTGCGGTCGCGCGTTCAAATGTGGCGCGGTCTTCTCTCATGCAAGCGGGGATCGAGCAGCCGGTGCAAAGCCAGGCAGCGACCAGCGTCTCCTCGTCGAGCAATGTTGTCGCCGCGCTTTCCATGCGTGTAAGTGCCGACGGGCGACCCGGAGTGGTGACTCTGGATGCGGACGATCCTTCACCGCAGGTTACCGATCCGGCGCCGAACAGAACTTTCTACCCGAATACGTTCAGTGACAATTCGGGAACCACGACCGATCCGGACGATGGCACGCGCTGCTCGCAAGGCTCATCGGAAACGTGCACTCTGCGGGATGCGATCACGTTTGTGAACGACGATGCTAAGGACAACATCGATGGCGGCACTTCGGACACCATTATGCTGTCTTCGGGCTCTTACTCGCTCACATGGCAGGCCGGCACCTTCGACGCGAACGGGAGTGCTGTGACGCACCTGGAGGTCCTGGGACCGGTGACGATCATTGGGAGCACCGGCACGATCATCGAAGGGAAGAACAACGATACGATTTTCACCATCAATCCCGGTTCGTTCGGCTCGTTTAACCCCTCAGGTGATTCCTACGTTTTCGACATGACGATTGAAAACGTGACGATGGAAAACGGGAAAAACAATAACAACATCGACACCAACAGTAACGCCAATAATGTTGGCGGCGCCATGAACTGGGATGCATACGGCACCGGGAACCTGACTCTCACGAATTCCAAGGTTCAGAATTGCACCATTGAGTGGGGGGACGGAGGCGGGATCTGGGCGGAGAATTCGGTTGGCGGCGGCACAGGAGTCCTGACCCTCACCTCGACTACAGTTTCGAATAATGCAACGGCGGAGGCGGGGGGCGGTGTCTATATCGCGTTTCCATCCGTCGCAATGTCTTCCACGAATTCGACCATCTCTTCCAACAAGGCTCAAACGTCCGTTAACCCGAGCGATCCGGGCGCAGATGGCACAGCGGGCGGCCTCTTTCTGACGGAGCGTGGATCCGGGACTCCACAAACGACAATCAGCGGAGCCACGATATCCAGCAATGTGGCCGATGTTGACGGCGGAGGCTTTTATGCCAACACCGGATTTGTTCTGAGCTCGTCGCTTGTATCGAACAATAGTGCGGGCCGCTGGGGTGGCGGGGTGTTGAGTGAACTGGTTTCACCGGAGCTGGCGACCACCATCACAAGCTCCAACATTCTAAATAACAGCGCAACAACGGCCGGCGGAGGCATTCTGGTCGGTCCGGAAACCGCGGCCGCGGGTAACTCGCTACAGATCACACTGAGCCGGATTTTTGGAAACACTTCGAACGGCGCGACCGGGCTCGCCAATGGCGACCCGGGTGGAAGCAATTCCGGTAGTGTGATGGCAAAAGAGAACTGGTGGGGCTGCAACGGAGGACCATCGACTTCAGGCGATGGCTGCGATCAGGCGGTGCTTTACAGCCCGTCCACAGGTAGTTCTGTTGTAAGCCCGTATGCCCAACTTGGCCTGAGTGCGACCACTCCCACGACGATTAACCTGGGAGGCACTATCGGCCTTTCGGTTACGCTGAACACAGATTCTTCGGGTAACCCGATCACGGGTGCATTTCCGGCGGTGGCGACGAACTATCCATATACGTTCAGCGTTACCGGTGTGACGGCAGATCCGATTCCATCCGGGACATTCAATACAGCGGGCACCGGCACTGCGACCTTGACGCCGACGAGCGCCGGAAGCGGCACCGTCTCGGCAACCTTCGACAATCAGAAGCTGTCGGTGAATTTCCTGGTGCAGACAATCAGCACGTCACTGCAGATAACCGCCACGCCGAGCACGACATTCTCCTACGGACTACCTCCGTCGATCACAGTGCAGTTCAATCCGAGCAGCGCCAGCGGCATTACCGCGAGTGATTTCCGGGTGCTGGTCGATGGCTCGTCTTCGTATGGAGGCAGCTCCTTCGGAGTATCGCCGATCGGCGGGAACCTCTTCCAGGTAAGCGGCCCATTTAATCTTTTGCCCCCGACCGGTCATACGCTGGAGGTGAAATTTCTTGGCACGACGGACTATATGGCAAGTAATTCCAGTGTGGGGCTCAGCGTCATCGCGGGTAGCGTCAGCTTTGGCTATGCTGTTAGCCCGACGAATCCAGTTCAAGGGCAGGGCGGCACGATTACCGTAACCGTGGCCGGCGTGGGTAGTGGAGTGACGCCGACCGGGTCGATCACATACACCTTCAATGGTGGAACTACGAGCAACGCCGCTAATCTGACAGGCGGCAGCGCTCAGATTACAATTCCAACCATCATCCGGACAGGAAGCCAAACGCTCGGGGTAACTTACAACGGTGATTCGAACTATGCGAAATCAACCGGTTCGAAGACATTTACTGTTTTCGGCCGATCGCTGACCTTTCTTAGCGTACCGACGTCGACGGCAGCTATGATCAGTGCTTTTGGCTTGGGCTTCACTCCGCCGAGCGGATCGGTCTCTTTCACAGACGTGACGACTGGGAATCCGGTCGCAGCGCCTGTGACGTTGAACACTTCGACGGCAACCACGGCGTTGACTCCGCAGGTGACTACGGCCACGGGAACGAACAGTCTTCCTGTGTGGACTGAGCTCGCGGATGTGAACGGCGATGGATATCCGGACCTGATTGCTTCGCTATTTGGCACAGATTCGGTGACGGTGCAGTTAGGCAATGGCGATGGCACATTCGGAACTGCGACGTCTATCCTGATCGCGCCAGGGTTTGGCCCGGCGGAGGTTCACGCGGTCAGTCTGCGCGGCAACGGCACGCTGGATTTGATTGTCGGGAGTTTCAATCTCAATGAGATTGCCGTGCTGGTTGGAAACGGCAACGGCACCTTCCAGTCTCCGGTGTTCTACACCGTAGGCACGGCCGCAAATACACCGACTTCGCTCACAACCGGTGATTTTAACCGTGACGGAAATCTTGATGTTGCCGTGGCCAACACAGGCGACAACACGGTGAGCATTCTTTTGGGGAATGGAACCGGCGCGCTGGTGCCGGAGGGCTCGCCCATCCCGGTTGGGCATGTGCCGGAGGCGATTCGCGCCGGTGACTTCAACGCGGATGGATATTCCGATCTGGCGGTCGCCAATTACAGCGATGGAACCGTGACCACGTTCCTGAATAACCAGAGCGGCGGGTTCACGGTAAGCACCATCAGTGTGGGCAGCGGAGCAGGATCGGGTCCGCAGGCCCTGGCGATCAACGGCTCCGGGAGCTCTCTCCTTCTTGCGGTAGCGAACTTCAAAGACAACACAGTCAGCGTAATGCAAAGCCAAGGTAACGGAAACTTCGGAGCTCAGACAATCGTCAATGTTGGCAAGGGGCCGGACGACGTGAACTTCAGCGACTTCAACGGCGACGGAATTCCAGATCTGGCGGTCGCCAACTATACAAGCGATACCGTCAACCTGGTGATGGGGAACGCGGCTGCCTCGTATGTGGTGCTCGGACCATTCAGCGTGGGGAGCAGTCCATACTCTGCCGCCGTTGGCGACGTGAATCTTGATGGCACTCCCGACATTGCTGTTCCCAACTGTTTCAGCAACAACACAGGAGTGCTGTTGGATGGAACGGAGATTTCCGTTCCGTACAGCGGCTTATCACTGACACCCGGAGATACCCTGAACTCCAGCTATTCCCCCGATAGCAACAGCAAGTATGGACCCAGTACTTCCGCCAATGTCACGGCTCCGTAGGAGAAGCGGACCGGCACGAGGCGAAGTCAAGCGAATGAAAGAAGGGGAGTATCTTTCGTATGAAAGAACAAGACGAAAACCAACATGAAAGTCCAAAGTCTTCTTCGGAGTCTGAGGATCAGCCGGAAACTTCGAGCCGGCGGGAACTGATTGAGCGATATGGTAAGTATGCACTTGTGGCCGCTCCGCTGCTTGTGTTTGTCTCCAAGGCGCATGCCATCCACAGCAGGCCTTAACGGCTTCTGGGAAGAATTGTCTATCCGGGCGGATCTCTATCTTGGCCCAGTTCACATGGTGCGGGGAAAGAGAATCCGCCATATTCTGGCTGGTCCATATTTCTGCAGCAGACGAAAAGGCCGCACAATTGGCGCGACGCCTGGATGAAGATGATGGCGTTCAGCCCAGGCGTAGTCGTGTACGGTAGGCACAAGGAGCCTTAACCGGCGATGCCATCGCCGGCTTCCGCTGAATTCGATGCGCAGCCTGTAAATCCAGGTCTCGGGATCAGCGAAGAACTGCTCGACGGCGTGCCGCGCCTTACCGGCTGCAACGGGCGATTGGGTAATCAACGTTTCGATCGACTGCATTGATCGTGGCGCAAGGGTTTCACGTACGATTTCGCAACCGATTAGCAGCGGTAGCTCAACGCCTTGGCGTTGCGCGTTTTTTGCCAATTGCTGAACGCTGTCCGGCTCCAGTCTTTCCAGTGCGTGCGCAATATCCAGTATCCAGATAAGTCTTGAGAAACTGTGATTCAAGGCGTGAAGACAGAGATAAAGAGCCAGGTCTTCATCGGAGATCGCCAGCATTGGCACGCCTTGAAAGGTCCGCCGCTGTGCGCGATTCCATACGCCGTCCAAATCGAATGAAAAGGGCTGGGGCGGCACAATGCCGAAATGCAGCTCGACGACTGTTCCTCCGCGCAGGAACTTACGCTGGTCGTGTTTGATCTCGTGCAGTGCGGTGAATCCTTGCTGAAAGAGCAGATGCTCGGCAGGAGAATAATCTTTGTGCTGGACCAGCAGGTCGAGATCGACGCTGGCGCGTGCCGCCGCATCTCCGTAAAGAAGCTCGGACAAGGCCGGACCTTTCAACGGAATGGTCGCGATGTTGTGCCTGGAAAAGAGCTGCAATAGAGATTTCAGCTCGCTCGTGTATTTGTAGGCAATTTCTTTGTGCTTATGCGCTGCGACAGAAAAAAGTCCGGATACCTCAATATCATTGCGAACGAATGATTGATGAACCAGGAAGAGAACGCCATGCGCGGATGCCAAATCAAGCAATGCCTGCCAATCCAAATCACGGGGAACTTGGAATGGCAGGCCGCGCAGGGAAGTCAGCAGCAGCGCAGCTTCATCGATCGTCCGCTTAGGCGACTCATCAGCAGCCATCGGACCGATTCTATCGTGGGAGGCCCTCAGGGCTAGCGCGCTACATTGTCCTCCGCTGTGATCTCCACAACGCGTGGTTTCTTGTCGTTGAATCCGCTCGGCATCATTTCGAGAATGATGTACGGCGCGGTCGATTTATGACTCCTCCTGCTCACCTCTGCTCGATCTAATTGGATGTCAGCGCACTTTCCGGAATTTCCTCCTCGGCGCAATTTTCCGGTCGGCGGCGCGTCCTTTTCATTTTGCTCAGCAAGGTGCTCAGCAGCACGTAAAGGACTGGGATGAAGATCAGGTTCAGGAACGTGGAAACCAACATGCCGCCGACGATCGCGGTGCCGACGGAGTTACGTCCCTTTGCGCCGGCGCCAGTGGCAAAGTATAGCGGCAACACCCCGAGAATGAACGCGATGGAAGTCATCAGAATTGGCCGTAGCCGGAGTTCTGCCGCTTCAATCGCAGCTTCGGCAATTGAGCGTCCGTGCAGGCGCAATTGCTCTGCAAATTCAACAATTAGAATGGCATTTTTGGCTGCCAGTCCAATCAGCATCAGCAGGCCGATCTGCACATACACGTCATTCGAGAATCCGCGCAGCGAAATCAGCTCCAGCGCCCCCAGCACAGCCATCGGTACTGACAGCAGAATGATGAACGGCAAGGCAAAGCTCTCATACAGAGCAGCCAGCGTAAGGTACACCACGATGATTCCCAGACCGAAGATAATGATCGCCTTGCCTTGCGACTCTACCTCTTCCAGCGCCAAACCGCTCCAGGAGTAGGCCATGCCCTGCAGCTTGTTCTGTGCAAAAAGCTCTTGCATCGCCTTAAGGCCCTGGTTCGAGCTGTATCCCGGAGCAGCCGAGCCGTCAATCTCCGCCGAGCGGAATAGGTTGAAGTGAGAGATCACCTGCGGCCCAGCCGTGTCGCTGATGTTCACCAGGTTGTCAAGCGGAACCATGCCTCCGCTGCTCGTGCGCACATAGTATTGGCGCAGATCGCTCTGCTTCATGCGATAAGGTTGGTCCGCCTGAACATAGACGCGATAGGAGCGGTTGTTGAAGTCGAAGTCGTTGATGTACTCCGACCCCATGTAAACGCCCAGCGCATTTGTGATCTCGCTGATAGACACGCCCATCGCCTTGGCTTTCTCGCGGTCGATCTGGATCAACAGCTGCGGATCATTCGCCGTATAACTGCTGTAGAGATTGGTCAGGTCTTTACGCTGCTTGCTGGCCGCCACGATCTTTTGCGCAACAGTAGCCAAGTCTTGAAGCGTGTTCCGCCCCAAATCCTGAAGCTGGAACTCGAAACCGCCAAAGCTGCCAATGCCCTGCACTGCCGGAGGCTCAAAGACCACAATCAAACCCCCTGGAACTCCAAACATCTTCGGTGTCAGGCGCCGAACAATATCGCCCGCATCATGCCCTTTGCCGAGTCGCGTGTCAATCGGCTTCAACGGAACAAAGATCAATCCATAGTTTGGAGCGCTACCACCCGACAAGCTGAATCCCGGCACAGCGAACGTACCGAACACATCAGGATCCTGCAAGATCACCTCTTCCGCCCGGTGCGAAAGATCCGTGGTGTAATTCAACGAAGCGCCTGGAGGCGTCTGCACCACGCAGATCAGGTAGTTCTGGTCTTCCTGAGGAATAAATCCGGTCGGCACGTAGTTGTATATGTAATAGGTGGCCGCAAGCCCGGCAAAGAACACCAACAGCAGCAGATAGCGCAGCCTCAATGCGACGTGAATGATCTTGGCATAGGTCCTGCCCAGCCAGTGCATAAAGCCTTCTACGCCGCGCGCAAACGCTGCATATCCATGTGCAAGAAACTTGATGCGCGTCCAGTCCAGCATCTTGTACTTTTCTTCTTCGCCGCGCAGGAAGAGTGCCGCCAGTGCTGGAGAAAGTGTCAGTGCATTAAACGCTGAGATGGCGATTGAGAAAGCAATCGTCATTGCAAACTGCTTATATAGGATGCCCGTGGTTCCCGGGAAGAACGACACCGGTACGAACACTGAAATCAACACAAGTGAGGTGGCGATAACCGCGCTCGTCACCTCCCTCATCGCGTCTGATGTTGCTTTATGTGGATCGCAATGCTCCAGCGCAATGTGTCGTTGTGCGTTTTCAATCACGACGATGGCGTCGTCCACGACAAGGCCGGTTGCCAGAATGATGCCGAACATCGTCAGCGAGTTAATCGAAAAGCCAAAGGCTTTAATGAACGCGAACGTTCCGATCAGCGATACCGGAATCGTGATGGCGGGAATCACTGTCGCACGCCAATCGAGCAGAAAGAGGAAAATGACCGCAATGACGATCAAGATTGCCTCTTCCAGTGTCGAGATGACTTCTTTGATCGAATCTCCGACAACGGTTGTGGTGTCAAAGGCGACGACGTATTTGATTCCCGGCGGGAATGATTTTGCCAACTCCGCCAGTTGCGCCTTTGCAGCTTTGTCTACCTCAAGCGCATTGGCATCAGAGAGCTGCTGGACGCCGATGCCAATCGCCTCGTGACCGCTGTATTCCAGGTTCGTGTCATAGGTCTCGGCACCCAACTCTGCGTGGCCCACGTCCTTCAGCTGGACCAGGCCGTTGGGCGTATTCTTCAGAATGATCTTTTCAAATTCCTTCGGATCGCTCAGGCGGCCAATGACGCGCAGTGTGATCTGAAAGTTTTGCGTAGCTGGCGCAGGTGGACGGCCTAGCTGTCCTGAAGGGATTTCGATGTTTTGTTCCTGTATGGCGTTGATTACATCGGTCGCCGTTAAGTTACGGGCCGCTAGTTTCGTCGGATCGAGCCAGAGGCGCATCGCATATTTGCGCTCGCCAAAGATCACCACGTCGCCCACGCCCTTGATTCGCTTCAGCGGGTCTTTTACATAAACATCCAGATAATTCGAGATGTACTGATTCGAGACACTCCCATCGGGTGAAAAAAAGCCCGCCGCGAAAACGAAGTTAGAGTTCGCCTTTGAAATCGTGATGCCGGTGTTCTTGATTTCCTGGGGCAGGCGGCCCTGCGCAGTAGACACACGGTTTTGCACATCGACCGCGGCAATGTCCTTATTGTATCCAGTGGTGAAGAAAACCCTGATGCTGCTGGTGCCGTCATTTGAGCTGGTTGAAGTCATATAGTGCATGCCCTCAACGCCGTTGATCTGCTGTTCCAGCGGAATCGTAACTGCCGACTCAACCACCTGCGCGTTGGCGCCGACATAGTTGCTCGTGACGTCAACCTCTGGCGGAGCCAACTCCGGATATAGCGAAATCGGCAACGTCGGAATGACGGCTGCGCCTGCGAGAATGATCAGCAGCGCGCAAACCGTCGCAAATACGGGACGGTGAATGAAGAAATCTACCACGCGAAAGTCCTTTCGCTACCGGGCCGACAGGCCCCAAAAATGTTATGCTGAACTAGGGCGCAGTCGAAAAATCCGCTATTGTTCACCCCTACAATCGCACAATCGCAATCAGCCCAATGGCGTTACCGGAGCGCCATCGACGAGGAACTGCGTGCCGGAAATAATGACCTTATCTCCGTTGTTCAGGCCGTGCTCTACCGCATAATCGTTGCCGATGGTGTCACCCAGAGTCACAGCCCGCTGCTTGGCGACATACTTTCCATTATCGTTTTGCGCGACGTAAACGAATGTCTGACCACCCAGCCGGGTAACAGCTAATACCGGAACCACCGGGAGCGGGCTGACACTCCAGATAACGCGGGCTTTCACCAGTTGCGCCGTTCGAACTTTGGCCTGTTCAGAGCGCACCGGCGCCTTGGCCAGGATCCCTTGCAGCTGATTATCCACCTGCGGGGAGATAAAATCGATGGCCGTGTGCTCGATGAGCTTTTCGTTGTTGTCCAGAATATCCACTGCAAGGCCGTTGCGAACCTGCGCTGCGCGCTCCGTGGGAATGTAGATATAGGCTTCAAGGTCCTTGTTTTCGTCAACCGTAGTCAGCAATGTTGTTGCCGATACGTAATCTCCGAGGTGCACCGGGATATCGCCGACGATGCCATCGAATGGCGCACGGATCTTGTAGTACTCAAGTTGCTTTTCCTGGGAGACGCGGGACGCAACCGCTGCCTCGTAGTCTGCCTTCGAGTTCGCGTATGCCTGCTCAGCCTGGTCAAGGGTGTCGCGGCTTGTGACACCGGCGGCGAAAAGCTTTCTCTGCCTTTCCACTTCGGTCTGGTTATATTGATAGACCGCGAGCTTTTGCTTCTCGGTGGCCACCTGTGACAAAACGGTCGCCTCCTGTTTGGCCGGATCAATCACCATGAGAAGCTGGCCCCGCGCGACGTGATCGCCGGAATGAACCTGAATCTGTATCAGATTGCCATCAACCTGCGGATTCAGCGTTGCGGAACGCCTCGACTTGATCGTAGCGACATATTCGTCAGATTGCGGAACCGGACTTGCCGATACAGACTCTGTCTGAACAGGTAATGCCTGCGGCGCCGTGGCAGCCGGTACTGCCTTCTGGCATGCGGTGAGGCCCAGAGGCAGAAGTAGGGAAGAACTCAAAATCCAAACGCGTAACTGGTTGTCCAAGGGATGATCCTCAAAATTGCATTTCGGCTTTTTGCGGCATTTCAGCATTGTTGCTACAAGGACACGATGAGCGAAACCGGCTCGTCAAATCGTCGGCGTAATCATTACCGGCATTTCGGGCTCAATATCCGCCTCCGCATCACTTGTGTGAATGTCGTTCTTTGAACTGAAAGAGATAGAAGTACTCGTCAAAAACTGGTTGCAGATTGGATTCACTCGCAACGCGGAGGCTTCACGAAATCTTCGCCGGGCACTTTCCGGCTGGAAAGAAACCTTTTGGCGTTGCTGTGAACCGATTTTGCCGCAGATTCCACACGTTATCGGGATCGAAACCATTAAATACGAGAGCTGGCGCAAATTTGTTCAAATTCGAACGAGTTGCGGTCGATTCCTGTCCTGAGAATGCAATTTAGACCTCAAGATCGGGAGGTTCGTGATCGGGTGACAGGTAGCGGCTCGCGAACTGCTTTGACACCCTCGAACTCAATTGATAAATTTGGACTAAGCCTCCTAATATATATAGTGAGCGCTTTCTCTCTAACGTCCCCGTCGTCTAGCCCGGCCCAGGACACCGCCCTTTCACGGCGATAACACGGGTTCAAATCCCGTCGGGGACGCCAATCAGTTCAACAACATAGGCCGTAGTGGGGAATTGTCCTTCGGAAGCGGGGACTCTGTGGGGACTAACTGAGTGCTGTTTTGACCAGTGTTGACGGGCATTACACCCTCAAAAACACGGTCTAATTTGCTCACCGCGCTCCCCCATGTATTCCGGGGATAAATGCGCGTATCTCACCGTCATCCGAGGAGTCAGATGGCCGAGCGCCTCGCCGATCGTCCGCAGCTGAACGCCCTCCATCGCGAGCCATGACGCATGGGTGTGTCTGCAGGTGTGGAAACTTGCATTTTGAATACCCAGTGACGCAAACAAGCGCTTTGTGTAGACGCTAAGCTTCTGCCCGTCGACGTCTGGCAACACGGGATCAGCCGGCGCACCTTGCGGCAAGCTGGCGATCACCTGTGCAGCTAAGTCGTTCAACGCAAGCACCCGCATGCGACCATTCTTCGTCTCGCGAAGGTACACACGCCGCCCTGGTAGATCCACATCAAGCCAGCGAAGGCTGAGAAGCTCGCCGCGGCGCATTCCCGTGAATGCCGCGAGTGCGATCGGCGCCCGCATCCATTGCGGTGCAGCCTCGAGAGCAGCCTTTAGCTCTGTCGGCGTGAGGTAGCGCGTACGACCTTCTGGCAGCTTCGGCAATTTCACTCCGGCCGCGCGATTCTCTGACAGCAACTCCCACTCCGTAACGGCCAGATTGAGCGCATGTTGAATGACTGCGACCTCTTTGCGGATCGTGCCTGGCGCTACCTCTTCGGCGCGCTGGGCGATGTACTCGGTGATTGTCGCGCGTTTGATGTCCTTCGCTGTTCTAGGCAGCCGGTCGATGACTGACTCCAGCATTCCTTCCAGACGGCTGTATGTCGAAGCCCGCACATGCGTTCTTTGGTAGCGCAAGTATTTCGCCATCAATTCCTTTGTGCTGATGCCGTCGTCCGGCTTGATGCCGAGCTGACGCTCTTTCTGGACGCGGGCTTTGATCAGATGCAGTTCTGCCATCGCCTGTGGCCGGGTGTGCGCTACAAGCTTTTCCTTCCGGCGAATACCGTCACGCCCAATGTAGGAAGCCCACCAGCCTGAACGATCCTTCCGCTGAAATACGCCGTCACGTTGCTTAGCGCGTGCCATGTAGCCTCCTTGTTTCTGCCCATGTTGGGGCCTGAATATCACCTGTACTAAGCCATCGACCGAGAGAAGAGACCGTGAAGCGATCGCGGGGCGGCAATGATTTCGAGGCAGCAGCAACGACCGCTTCCTTCCATTTCTGAGGCCGCTTTTTTTCGGGAAGGCTCTCGAGGACGGCAATTGCTTTCAGAGCGGCGTCTATCTTGACTTGCCGCTTTTTCTCGTACCGTCGCTTTGATTTTGGCGTGTTGTATATCTTCGCGCGACACTTCCGAGAGCAGCGTGGCTCTAGCGCGGTACTCCGCGGATCACGTAGGAAGTACTTTCCGCACACACACAAACTGAGGCGTTTCGACCAAGTTGAGGCGACCATCAGAAGCAAAAGCATGCGGCCTTCATGCGCCGCACTCTTCTTGGGATTGGTGGAAGCCCGGGTCTGAACGACTAACGCCGCAGGAACACCTGCTCCCTTGAGGAAGGAGACGATCTCAAGTCTTGGTCTCGCCAGGAACTCCTGAACGCGCTCTTTGATTTCGGGCACCTCATCGAGATTTAACTCCGCCTTCACCCAGAGCTCTGCATATCGCCGGATTGCATCCCGCAGGCCCTCCGCTGCTGCTTCCTCTTCGGCCGAGGCTACGATGGCGCCAAGATCTTCTCTCATGGCTCTCACGCCGGCCTGCTTGAGCGCCCAGTCTCGATGTGCATTGCCGTTAAGGTAGGCCAGTAGTTCTTCGGGGTTTGAACCGAGCAGAAATGTGTTGCGAGGGCCCCTAATCCGCGGCGCGCGCTGTATTTTCTCGTGCACTTTTTATACCTACCTATGATTGCGAATCAAGGGTAGCATAAGTGTGACAAGCTATGCAAGCGCAGCTACTCTCAGCATTACAGGGGGTAGATGATGTCAACGGTGCTCAACATCCCGCCAGTGCTCAACGCGGGAATGAAGCGGAAATACCTGAGTGTTGCGGAAGCGGAAGAGATCACGGGTCTTTCGCGATGGACCTGGCGTCGTATGGCCTATGACGGCAGGGTGGAAAGCGTGAAGTGTTCCACGCGCCTGCTCATCCCCGTCGCAGAAATTGATCGGGTGATGGCGGAAGGTACGCGGCCGCGTGCAGTAGAGGTTGCGCAATAGGAGCGCAGTCAATTTGTCTGACCGTGAGTTCGGTGCCAGGGCCACGGGTTAGAAAACGCCAAACGAAAAGGCGGCCCGCCGGCCGCCCTCGCTGCAACTTGAAAGGATTCTCTATGAGGCACCATAGCAGAACGTGTACGGAACGCAAGCAATTTCTCGAGGCCGAGCATCAAGCTGTTCTAGGGATCAGCGACGCTGCCCGGGCCGCTGATGGCCTTCCCTTGGACGCGCTGAGAGCCTTCCAAGAGCATCAAGCGCGCCGCTGGCGCCACGAAGAGAATTGCCCCCGTTGCAGAGGTGGCCTGGCCGCATGACACCTTCCTGCACTTTCCCCGCGCGTGAGCTCCACGCATTCAGGTCCGCCCTCATCGCAGAAGTCACGCGATTTGAAGAATCTGGCGTGGTCGAATGGCCCGTTCAGCTCTATGCTGAGCAGCTTCTCCTGATTCACCAGTTGCGCCTCTCACACGAAGCCCTTACGGACTGCCGGTGCTGGTACGGGTCGGCGCGGGCAACGGAGGGCGCATAGATGGGGCGTATCCGGACAATCAAGCCTGAGTTTTTTCGCCACGAGGACCTGTACGAATTGGAGAAAGATACCAAACTGCCAATTCGCGTGGCCTACGCCGGGCTGTGGACATGCTGCGATCGCGAAGGTAGGTTTAAATGGCGTCCGCGGTCCCTCAAAGTTGAAGTTCTCCCATACGACGAGTGCGACTTCGCACGCGTGCTCGACGCGTTGGCCTCGCGTGGTTTCATCGTCAAATATCGCGTGGCCGACGAGGACTATGGGTGTGTTCCGTCCTTTCTCGCGCATCAATTCATCAATAATCGCGAAGCTCCGAGCACTATCCCTGATCCTTCATTAAATGAACAGGTTGACGCGTCAGTAACGCGTGAACCACGCGTGCTCGACGCGAGAGGCACGGATGTAGTTAAGGAAAGGAAAGGAAAGGAACGAGAAGGACGCGTCCGGGACGCGCTTCCAGAATGGCTTCCGATCGATCCTTGGAATGCCTTTGTGGAAATGCGAAAGAAAATGCGCGGCGCTCCCTGGACAGCGCGAGCGGAGAAGCTAACCATCAGCGAACTCGATCGGCTTAGGCAAGCTGGCCATTCGCCGGCGGCAGTGCTAGATCAGTCCGTTCAGCGGGGATACCGCGGCGTATTTGAAGTGAAAGGCGACGGCAGACCAGCGAGTGCCAGCAATGGCAAGCCCAGTACTTACCGCGACGCCGCGTCTCTCTACGAAGGTCCTGAGTACTCGGCAGAACGGAGGCCGGCATGAGCCCTTCGGCATACCTTCCCGATATTGCTTTCGAGCGGGGCTTACCGGCATCGATCGATGCGGAGCGCTCCATCCTCGGCGCCATCTTGCTTGACAACGATGCTTACAACGAGGCAGCTGAAGAGCTCGTCGCTGCCGACTTTGCACTCGAGTCGCACCAGCGCATCTTCGCACGCATGGGCGAACTGATCTCTGCAGGCCGGGCAGCTGATTCCGTCACACTGGCCGAAGAGCTGGCCAAGCGCAAGGAAGTAGAATCGATCGGCGGTGTCGCCTACCTCGTGTCGCTGACCGAGGGACTGCCGCGGCGACTGTCGATTGAAGAATACGTCCGCATCGTCAAGAACAAGTCGTTGCTGCGGCAGCTGATCAACATCTGCTCGATGTCGATCACACGCGCCGCAGATCAGAGCGAAGAAGCGCTTGAGATTTTGAACGCCATCGAGAGCGAGATGCTTGAACTCCGCAGTGGGACAGCCGGCCAGCGCGAAACCGGAATCACCGAGGCGATTGTCCCGCTTCTCAATCGCCTCCACCAGGAGCGCACGCGCACCGGAGATCTGCTAGGTTTGCCGACAGGTATTCCGTCCCTTGATCTGGCGACGCGTGGCTTACAGCCAGGCGAGCTCACGCAGATCGGCGCGCGATCTGGAGTCGGCAAATCCGCTGCGATGGTTCAGGCTGCGAGCGAGAATTGCCGCCAGGGAACGCCAGTTTTGCTCTTCTCCTTGGAAATGACGCGGGAGCAGGTCCTCCGGCGCATCTTCTCCGCGGTTTCCGGGGTTCCATTCCCGCGCGTGCGTGATCCAAAGTGGGCCAGTGATGCCGACATGCAAGCTTTGCGATATGCGGCTGACAAAGTATCCGACTGGCCGCTCCACATCGTCGACACCTCCGCAATCAGGATTGAGAAGCTCGTCGCCAGTGCTCGGCTCGCGATCCGCCGGGACGGGGTGAAGTTGGTTTGCGTGGATTACGCGCAGATCGTCAGCGCTGACGGACGCGATGAGCGTCTGCGAGTTGCTGCCGTCTCTCGCGGGCTCACGAGGCTGGCGAAGGATGAAGGCGTCGCGGTGCTCGTCCTGTCGCAGCTTTCGCGAGCTGATCGAGCGAATGCGAATCGCCGGCCCACGATGAGTGACTTGCGTGAAAGTTCGCAGCTCGAAAACGACGCTCACGTCATCGCGTTGCTTCACCGCCCATGGGACGACGAGGAGGGCAGGCTCTCCTCCGACGTAGAACTGATCATCGCGAAGCAGAGGTCGGGCGAGACCGGAGTGTTTCCTCTTACGTTGGACCGCCGGACGCTGACGTTTCATGACGCGAACCGATCGGAACAGAGGCCAGAAGCGGAGTCCCAGCGATGCAGAGCTTGACAGGACTTAAACGCATTTCAACAAAGGAGACGACATGACCACCGAAACAGTGACCAACACCGAAACCGTGACCATCAGCGGAAAAACCTACACCCTAGCACCACTTAACTTCGACCAATGGGAACAGGCCTTCTACGACAGCCAAGGGAACCCGCTGCGGCGGCCGCGAACGGGCTTCGTTGTGCAGTGTGGTCTCGGCAATGCGTCAGCCGACAATCCCGACTATCTCTCTATACCGGCCGGTCACATTCTGAAATTGCTCCCCACCGTGCTGAGGCTCTCGGATTTGGAGCGCGATGACCAGAGGGAAGCGAAGACCGCGGAGGACCCAGCTTAACGCCCGCTTACCTTCGCGGGCTATGCCTAACCGCGCTCGGGTGGACGCGGGCCGAACTGGGGAGGACGCCACTTCCTGTCGTGTGGGACCTGCTGAAGTACTGGCGCGAATTTCCACCCACCCACGTACTTCTTCGCGGCTTCGTTGGCTGGCGTGGCCCAGAGGAAGAGGAAGGCGAGCTACAGATGCCAGCTGAGTTGGCCGGCGCACCAGTCATGAAGACGCTGCCGCCTCATTTGACGCAGCACTTGGAAGACTTGAAGGAACTGCAGGCAAGAAAGGGGAAAAAAAATGCTAGATCCAAATGAGGCAGCGGCGATCGCGGCTATTCAAGAGTCGAACCGCAGAGCTGTCGAGGCCATTCAGGAAGCGACACGCCAGGCGCAAAGCGCCGTGGAACAGCTGCAGGCGATCACGAGAAGGGTGCAGTTGAGCTACCTCGCAGTCCGCCAGATCAACCTAGCGCCGACGCTCGTGCCTAAACTTCATATCCCCGAGGTGTACTACCGTGCCAGCTGATGGAACGCTCAAAATCGGAACGCAGGTAGACATCTCTGCGCTTCAGCGGGGTATTGCTGACGCCCAACTCAGGGTGCGGCAAGCCTCCGCTGATATGGCAGACGCGTGGAAGGCATTCGGTGCTGCCTCCGCCGCCGGGAGCAAGCAGGCGACAGATGCCTTGATCAGCTATCAGAAGGCGCTGAATGACGCCCGGGCCAGACTGTCCGAACTGCAGCGGGCCCAACAGGGGGCCGAGACCTCCACGCGCGGCCTCGACTCAGCTGCAGCCGCACTCGCGGGGCGCATCGGCGGCGGATTTCTCGGAGCCCAGCTGGGACGCGTCACCTCGCAGTTTGGTTTGCTTGGTTCAGCCGCAGGAGCCTTAACTCCGATCTTCCTTGGGCTCGCTGGAGTAGATTTCGGTGTTCACCTTGCAGAGCAGGCCTATCAGGCATACGAGAGCTTCATCAGCCTAGACGCGATCAATCAAAAGCTGCTCGATGACGTCCACCAATTGCAGCAAGCGGATTTCGTCAAGGTTCACTCGATCGAAGCGGCCACCTCGCGCCTTCACGAAGCAGAGTCCTCGATGGTGAACCTGAAGAATCTTTCCGAAGATTCAAAACTGTCCGGTTTGTTCCAGATCCTTTCAGGAAACGTCGCAGGAGGCGCCGGTCTGCTATCGCTGAGCCAATCTGCCGGAAAATTTGCAGAGCAGAGCTTCAAAGATTCAACCACTTTACAGGCGAAGCAGGTTGAAGCTCAGCACCAGATCAATGTCGCCCAAATTGAAGCAGCTCATGCGGCAGACTCCGCCTTGGTTGGCCAGGCAAGGATTACCGCCGAACTGCAAAAACAACTTGCTCTCCACAAGGAAGAGCGCGACTTTACGACTCGGGAAGATCAGTTGACGGGCAGAATCGCTCCCCAAGGTCAGGGAGCACAGCTACAGGCACTTAAAGATGCTCAGGCCCGCGGAGAGGCTCAGGCGCAACTCGCGAACCTCGCGCGAGAGAACTACACCAAGGAGCTTGCCTTTGAGCAGGACACTCGTAGGCTGATCGACGAAGAGGCTCGCGCGGAAGTGGAGGCTAACAACAAGGTGGCCGCAGCAGCCCGGGAGCATCTGAGCCAAGTTTCCGGGTACACCCGAGCCGTCCAGAGCATGATGGCGGAAGACGACCGAGCCAGTACTCAATATCACAAGAGCTACGAAGAGGGGCAGGAACGGGTTGCGGAAGCCCAGGCCAAAATGCAGGAAACTCAGACAGAGCAGAACGCTTCCATCGCGGAAGCGGCGATCGGATTTCAGGTCGCAACGGGCCGCATGACGGCACTGGCTGCCGCTCACGAGCTTGGAGCCATCCATGCTGCTGACTATGCGCAAAAGCTCGCGGAATTACGGGCTGAGCTTGATCGCATCAACTCTGACCCGAACCTGACCCAGACTCAGAAGGATGAGAAGAGCGCCGGCATCAATAACCAGATCGCCCAGGTCTCTGGCCAGCGGCAGACAACCGCGATTCAGGACCAGAGGCAGGCCGCACAGCTCGCCGCGCAGCCGTGGATGACTGCAGCCAACCAGATCAGTGATGCATGGATCGGAGCGTTCAACAAGATCCGTCGGCGGCCGGGAATCATGGCATGCACTCGGGCAGGCCAGCGAACAGATGACAATGGCGCTCATCAATGACGCCGAGCGCTGGTTGGTTAAGAAGCTTGAGACTTACGCGCTGGACAAGATTGAGGCGATCATTTCGGCGCACACGACGCAAGCCTCGATCGCTGCCACGAACGTCGCAACCGCTGAAAGTTACGCCGCCGTTGCCGCGACAGCCGCCGCCGCAGCAGTGGCCGGCATTCCAGTAGTAGGGCCCGGCCTCGCGCTTTCCGCGGCCTCTGCCATGGAGGCCTCGCTTCAAGGCTTCGCCGCGATGGCCGCCTTTGATAGGGGCACGAGCTACATTCCGCGGGACGGCGTCGCAATGCTGCACAAGGGTGAGGCTGTTCTTCCTCCGCCGCAGACAGAAGCGATGGTGGCAGCCCTTAGCGGCCGTGGAGGAAATCAGTCAGGACAGCCGCCGAGCGGAGTTCAATTGCACTATGCGCCTGTTTTCCAGTCCGGAGGGACAGCAAGCGACTCGCGAAAGACCGTACGAGAGTTGAGCAAGATGTTCCGCAACTCGCTCGGGATTACATAGCGAAAAACAGTCACCACGGTGCCGACAACCTCAACGAAGTTCAACTGAAAAATGGAGAATTGAGATGGATATCAAAAACCTTCGAGCCTTGAAAGATCTGCACGACCAAATCGGCAAGTGCCTGAATGGCAATTGCTCTCACAATGGCGTCAGCAAGTGCTTATCCAAAATCGGATCGGCACACTCAGCGATGGGTACGATCATCGACCACGAGCCCGGTCTCGGCGATACGACCGAGAATGAGAAATACGCGGCGATCTCCGCGAACGATCCCGGCATCATTCAGAAGACCATCCAAGCGATCTACTCGAGCAATCCCGTGCTTGTCGACTAACCACCGCAGCCAGGTGCCCGCGGTGCCTTAGAAGGGGAAAACACAAGGAGATGGCATGAATAGGAAAGCGAGATTCTGAGGCGATACGCTCCACGGCAGGGAGTTGTGGAGCAGGCAGGTTGCGGGCTGCATTTGCTTAGTGAGGCGATGGACCTCGTAAAGGAGATT